>Ga0209107_10000110_pt1 | contig 48213 bp, 30 predicted proteins | sample LakErihyJuly2011_2_FD_187460 | JGI IMG/M metagenome (GOLD analysis project Ga0209107, IMG submission 187460) | Freshwater microbial communities from dead zone in Lake Erie, Canada - CCB hypolimnion July 2011 (SPAdes) (version 2) | ecosystem: Environmental > Aquatic > Freshwater > Lentic >...
CAATTCGTAGATAGGCTTTGTCGTATTTATTTAATTTTTTCTTTTCCATTTCTTTATCTAAGCCAAATTTTACTCTCAATTATCATTGGCAAAACAACTCCAATCACAAATGATGCCATTACTAATGTCCAATCTCTTTTTGAAAATCTAAATAACGTTTGAACACAATAGGAAGCTATTAAAGCCACTAAAACCACTATAATTTGCGAGGATTCAATTCCTGTGGCAAATTCCAAAAGTGGTACTAATTTATCATTTGTAGTTCCCCCTAGAATTGATTTGAAATAGGTTGCAAAACCTAATCCGTGAATAATTCCGAAAAACAAAGTGATGAAACCAATGACGCTTATACTTTCATTTTTTGATGATTTTCCAGCCGTAAATAGATTAAAAAGTGCTGTTATAAATATGGTAAACGGAATCAAAAATTCAATGAGATTTACTTTCACAACCACAACACCATAAACCGAAAGTAGCAACGCAATGGTATGTCCAACTGTGAAAATGGAAATCAAAATTAAAACACGTTTCCAATCGTTAAATGAGTAGGGAACGGTCAAAGCGATTAAAAACAAAACGTGATCGTACGCGCTTATGTTTAAAACGTGACGCATTCCTATTTCAAAATAAATCCAAAATTCCGACATAGTTAAGGTGTTAAAAATTTAGTATGTGTCAAACTTACGAATTATTTTGAAATTAGTTAGAATAGATTTCTTTATATGGCAATTAAATTAAATGTGATTTTCATTCCAAATAATTATAAAATTTTAAGAAAAATAGGGCAGAAAAATAAAAAAATACCATTAAGAAATAAAGTAATTCCCTAATGGTAATTTTCAAAATTATTTATAAAAATCTTAGTACTTACTCAATTTTGCTTTGAGCATAAATTCTTCTGCCTTTTCAACCATATTTTTACTTCCGCAGAAAAAAGGAACGCGTTCGTGTAATTCTGTCGGTTGAATTTCCATAATTCTATTAAAACCGTCAGATGCTTTTCCACCCGCTTGCTCCGCAATAAATGCTATTGGGCTGCATTCGTATAACAATCGTAATTTCCCTTTTGGTGCTTTTGTACTTGTTGGATAAATATAAACCCCGCCTTTTATCATATTTCGATGAAAATCAGAAACCAAACTTCCAATATATCTAGACGTATAAGGCCTGTCGCCTTCTTCGGTTTGGCAATATTTGATATAATCTTTCACTCCTTGCGGAAAATGAACATAATTACCTTCATTTATAGAATAAATAGTTCCGTCTTCAGAAAATTTAATGTTGGGATGTGAAAGGTAAAAAGTTCCAATTGCAGGATTCAAAGTAAATCCATTTACACCGTCTCCAGTGGTATAAACCAACATGGTTGACGTTCCATAAATTACATAACCCGCCGCAACTTGATTGATTCCGGGTTGTAAAAAATCGGCCATTGTTACAGGGGTTCCTATTGGCGAAATCCTTCTAAAAACCGAAAAAATAGTTCCCACAGAAACATTCACATCAATATTTGAAGAGCCGTCAAGCGGATCCATAAGTACCACATATTTGTTGTTATGACATTTATCATTCCCGGCAACCGTAATGAATTCATCATTTTCTTCGGATGCAATTCCACAAACAATCTCGCGATTTATTAGTGTTTGAATGAAAATATCATTGGCATAAACGTCTAATTTTTGTTGGTCTTCACCTTGGATGTTTTGTTCTCCCATAGCACCAACAATATCTACTAATCCAGCTTTATTTACTTTATAATTTACAACCTTGGCTGCTAGTCTAATAGAGTTGATAATTCTTGACAATTCCCCCGATGAATATTGAAAAGAAGTTTGATTTTCAATAATAAATTCTCCGAGTGTTCTGTTGCGCTGATCCATTACTATATCGATGTAATTAATTTTCCACAAATATCGTGTTTTTTGTGATAATGGATTGTTTTTTATAAGATAGTTTATCAGATTTGTATATTTGCTCTATAAAGTGCAACTTTTTTTAAAATTTTGCTTTTTAAACTAGTTTTAATTAGAATTCTATACAAGAAAAATCATCCGATGAACATTAGAAAAGGTACAATAGAAGATATGTCGGCGGTTTTAGATTTAATAAAAGAATTGGCAACTTTTGAGAAAGAACCCAATGCTGTTGTTTTAACTGTTGCCGATTTGGAACGGGATGGTTTTGACGCAAGCCCATTATTTCATACATTTATTGCGGAAAAAAACAATGAAATTGTTGGAATGGCACTCTATTATTACCGTTATTCTACTTGGAAAGGACGCACGATTCACTTGGAAGATTTAATTGTAAAAGAGAAAATGCGAGGTTCAGGATTGGGTTTTGAGTTGTATGCTGCAGTTATCGCTCAAGGCAAATGCGATGGCGTTCGGAGAATCGAATGGAATGTATTGGATTGGAATACGCCTGCCATAGAATTCTACGAAAATTCTGGTGCAAAAGTCTTTAAAGATTGGCTTGTTGCCCAAATGGATGAAAATGGAATTGACGCTTTTTTAGAGAAAAATAGGAATTAATTATCTTAAAAAAATGAGAATATTTAAATTTGGAGGTGCATCCGTAAAAGATGCTGAAGGAATTAGAAACGTTCATAGTGTTTTACAAACGGTAGGTTTTGAAGATGTTTTGTTGGTGATTTCTGCAATGGGGAAAACGACAAATGCTCTTGAAATTGTCATAAAAAACTATTTTGACAAATCGGCTGAGTTGCAATCTTCGGTTCAAGAAGTAAAAAAATACCACAATCAAATTCTTTTAGATTTATTTGAAGATGAAAAAAATACAGTATTCACTGATGTAAATTCGCTTTTTACCGAATTAGATCATTTTCTAAGTCAGAATAAATCACCAAATTACAATTTTGTTTACGACCAAGTTGTTAGTTATGGCGAGTTAATTTCAACAACAATTATAAGTCATTATATGAGTTTTATGGAAATTAAAACACAATGGCTCGATGTCCGAGATTACATAAAAACAGACAATAATTACCGCGATGCAACCGTTGATTGGGATTTGACACAAAAGACTATTTCTAAAAATGTCAAGAAAAAAATCTTGAATGTAACGCAAGGATTTTTAGGTTCCGATAAAAATAATTTCACTACTACTTTAGGTCGTGAGGGTTCGGATTATACCGCTGCTATTTTTGCCTATTGCTTGAATGCAGAAAGCGTTACGATTTGGAAAGATGTTCCAGGCGTGATGAATGCCGATCCTCGATATTTTGAAAACGCAAGTTTATTGAATCAAATATCCTATCGGGAAGCAATTGAATTGGCATTTTATGGCGCCACCGTAATTCATCCAAAAACTTTGCAACCTTTGCAAAAAAAAGAAATTCCGTTGTTTGTAAAATCGTTTATAAACCCAACTTTACCCGGAACAAGTGTTTCTAAAGGAGCTGATTTAGAACCTCATTTGCCGTGTTTTATTGTAAAGAAAAACCAATTACTTCTTTCGCTTTCCTCAATAGATTTTTCATTTATTATGGAAGAAAACATCAGTGAAATATTTGCGCTTTTGCATGATTATAAAATGAAAGTTAGCTTAATTCAGAATTCAGCAATTAGCTTTTCTGTTTGTATTGATGATAAATTTGGGAATTTTAATGAGCTGAAAACGATACTTTCTAAGAAATTCCAAATTGCATATAACGAAAATGTATCGCTTTATACCATTCGTCATTTTGATGAAAAAGCAGCACAAATGGTAGAACAAAATAAAGATGTTTTGCTGAAACAAGTGAGTCGCGAAACGATGCAAATTATTACTAAAGAAAATAATTAGTCGTATTAAATTGTATTTAAACTGTTTTGAAATCTTCAAATCTTCGCATATTTAAACTAAACACACTACTTTTGATGTCTGTGCGTTATACTATTTATGTTGAGAAAATTATTTTATGTGCTTGTATTACTTTCAATTTCTGGACTTCAAGCCCAAGAATTGGCAACGCCATATAAAAACAAGAAAATAATTGCATCGCAAAAACCTGTTCAAATTGACAGTGTAAGTCTAAATTCGGGTTTTTTTAAATTAGAAAACAAAAAAGGCGAACCCATTGACACTTCATTTTATAAGATGGATTTTCAAAAAGGAATGTTAGTTTTTAAAGAAAATCTTCCGTTATTAAACGATACTTTAACCGTTCAATTTCTAAAATTTCCAGATTTCTTAACCAAAGAATACAGTATTTACGATAAAAGTCGGGTAGTTAGCAACGATGCAACTTTGGGCGATTTATATAAAATTTCAAGAAGTCCAATCAAAAAATTTGTCCCTTTCGACGGATTGAATACTTCGGGAAGTTTAACACGTGGAATCTCCATTGGAAACAACCAAAATGCGGTGGTAAATTCAGCTTTGGATTTACAAATTTCAGGGAAAATTTCAGATAAAGTTACGTTAAGAGCTTCTATCCAAGACAGCAATATTCCATTGCAATCAGTCGGATATTCTCAAAAATTAGATGAATTTGATCAAATATTTATTGAACTTTCTTCCAATAAATGGAACATTCGTGCGGGAGATTTATTCTTAGAAAATAGAAGTTCTAAGTTTTTAAATTTCAATAAAAAAGTTCAAGGATTATCGACCCGTTTTGAGTTTGGAACACCCGATTCCAAAACAACCGTTTTTGCTTCGGCAGCTTTAGTTCGCGGACAATATGCGAAAAGTGCATTTGTAGGTCAGGAAGGAAATCAAGGGCCATATAAATTGAGAGGTCCAAATGGCGAATTATACATCTTAGTAATTTCTGGGTCTGAGCGCGTTTATGTAAATGGAATTCTTCTGAAACGTGGTGAAAACAACGATTATATTATCGATTATAATGCAGGAGAATTGATCTTTACATCGCTTTTTCCGATAACTTCCGAAATGCGAATTGCTATTGAATACCAATATACCGATAGAAATTACACCCGTTTTGTAACGTATGCTGGGGCAACCCACGAGCAAGAAAAATGGAGTATTGGCGGGTATTTGTATTCTGAAAATGATGTCAAAAACCAACCGTTGCAACAAAATTTATCAACGGAACAAGCTCAGATTTTAGTAAATGCTGGTGATAATTCCAATTTAATGTCGGCACCATCGGCGTATATTGATAGCTATTCTGAAAATAAAATTCTTTATAAAAAAATCCTTTTAAATGGGGTTTCTGTATTTCAATATTCGAATTTGGCAACTGATGAATTGTACAATGTTAAATTTAGTTTAGTTGGAAATAATCTTGGGAATTATATTTTATCAAGTGCCGCCGCTATTGGGAAAATATATCAATATATTGCTCCTGCAAATGGAATCCCACAAGGAAATTACGAGCCAATTATCCGTTTAATTGCGCCTACAAAAATTCAAATTGCAACGGTTTTAGGAAAATTTAATCCTTCGGAAAAGACAACTGTTGACTTTGAAATTGGCATAAGTAATAACGATATAAATCTGTTTTCTTCAGTTGATGATAATGATAACAAAGGTTTTGCAGGAAAAATAAATTTCAAACAACGCTTGTTTTCAAAAAAATGGAAAGTAGATGCTTTCGCAAATTACCAATTGGTGCAAAAACAATTCAAAACTATTGAGCGGTTGTTCACCATTGAATTTGACCGCGATTGGAATTTGATTAATCCCTTGGGAAATCAAAATTTGTTAGTTTCAGGATTGCAATTTAATTTGCCCGAAAAAGGAAGTTTAACGTATCAATTTGAAAAATTAGATTTTACCGAAAGCTTTTCAGGAATGCGAAATAGTGTAAATGCAGATTTCAAATTTAAAGATTGGAGCGTCCAAAACAAAGGCAGTTTTCTAAAAAGTGATAGCGATTATTCGTCTTCAAAATTCATTAGAAACCAAACCCAAACGCGGTATCATTTCAATAAAAATTGGGTTGGCGCTACATTAAGATTGGAAAATAATCAAGAAAAAATTAAAGCAACTAACCAATTTTCGGCTTTAAGTCAACGTTTTACAGAATACGGAAGTTTTATCGGAAGAGGCGACAGCACCAAAGTTTTTGTAGAATTGGGTTATCTTAATCGGACGAATGACAGTTTGCAAAACGGATTCTTGAAACGGGTAAATAACTCGCAATCCTATTATTTGAGATCCAAATTGATACAAACGGATAAAAGCGATTTGTCGGTATTTGTAAATTATAGAAACTTGAAATTTGTTGATAATGCGAGAGCTTCAGAGCCTTCTTTGAATTCCAGATTGTTGTATAACGATCGATTTTTTAATCAATTAATTCAAATTACAACAGCTTACGAAACGACCTCTGGAACAATTGCTCAACAAGAATTTACCTATCTTGAAGTGGATCCGGGGCGCGGGGTTTATGCTTGGAATGACTATAACGGCAACGGGATTCAGGAATTAGAAGAGTTTGAATTGGCACCATTTATTGACCAAGCAAAGTATGTTCGGGTGTATTTGCCCAATCAGGTTTTCATTAAAACCCATCAAAATAAATTTTCACAATCGGTAACATTAAATCCAAATCAGTGGCAAAACGAAAAAGGATTTAAGCGTTTTTTATCGTATTTTTATAACCAAACTTCTTTTTTAGGGGAACGCAAAATCAAGCGAATTGGCAGTGATTTCGATTTCAATCCGTTAAGTTCAAATGACACCAATTTATTAGGTTTGAATTCTAGTTTCCGAAATAGTTTGTTCTACAATCGGGGCAAACAAAAACATTCTGTGACGTATTCTTATTTGAGTAGTCGGACGAAAAACTTACTTTCTGTAGGATCTCAGGCAAACAGCAATCATTCGCATCAGGTGCAATACAACCATTTGTTTGAGAAGAATTGGCTGCTTAATTTTGACGGAAAAACGATTGCATCCAAAACAACTTCTGAAAATTATGGGACTAAAAACTTTGAATTACAAGGATATCAAATGACGCCTAAAATCTCCTATTTGTTTTCAAAAAATGCTAGTTGGGATTTGTTTTATGAATTTCAGAAAAAAGAAAACAAAACAGGTTCTTTAGAAACATTGGCGCAAAGCCACTTTGGAACTTCCTTTACGTACTCCACGGAAAAGCAACTTTCTATGAACGGAGAGTTTTCTTTATATGAAAATAAATTCGTTGGTGATGATTTGTCCCCAGTTGCCTATCAAATGTTGGAAGGATTACAACCCGGGAAAAACCTGACTTGGCGATTGTTAATCCAAAAAAACCTGACACAATTCTTAGATATCAATCTGAATTATCAAGGACGAAAGAGCGAAACTAGCAATGCAATTCACACGGGAAGTATTCAATTACGTGCTTATTTTTAATGCTTACAATTATCTTTTTAATGAAAAGTGTGATTTGAATACTTTTAAATCTGTTGTTAAGGGCTCGATATATTCAATCGTAAACCAATAATCTGATGCTGGTAGTGGTGCTCCGTTATATGTTCCGTCCCAACCCAAACTCTTTGAACTTATTTGTTTTAATAATTTCCCATAACGATCAAAAATATAAATTTTGGAAGAGGGTTGATTTTCTAAACCAATAATGTTCCAAAAATCATTAAATCCGTCACCATTGGGAGTAAAATAGGTTGGATACCCAATTACCGAAATCGTAGTACTTAAATTTGAACAACCATTACTATCGGTTACTGTAACAATGTGATTTCCTGGATTTACATTGGTGAAAACATTTGAAGATTGCAAAGCCCCATAATCCAGAGCATATTCATAGTTGGGATTTGGGTCTAAAGCAGTAACAATAATTGATGCATTGTCATCAAAAGCAATTGTCCCAACAGCTGAAATATTTGTTGCAGGAATAGATGCTGTAACTGTCGCAAAAACCTCAACAGATGTACAAAGCGTTAAAATATTAGTTGCAATCACCGAATAATTACCGTCTTCTAAGGCCTCAAAAGTACTCGCCGCTCCACTTTGAGGAATTCCGTTAAGGAACCATTGAAAAGTATAATCTGCCGTATTTAAACCACTGTCTAAAATATAAGTTCGCAAAGGAATTCCTGCGGCATCCGCACAAATTATCCCATCATTTATAATTGGTAATGGCAAAGGGTTTACGGTTACAGGAATTGTTATTGGACTTCCCAAACAACTATTTAAGGCAGGCGTAACGGTATAAATTGCTGTTCCAAAAGTACTTCCAGTAGTTTCTAAAATTTGAAATATTGTGTTTCCATTTCCAATTGATGCCCCTGAAACTCCATTTTGAGCCACTGTCCATGAAAAAGTAGTCCCAGAAAGACTCGGTGTTAATACAATTGAAGTTGTATCACCAGAACAAATAGGCAATTGTGTTGGCGTTCCAAAAAATTCTGGAGTTGGATTTACATTTACCAAAACTTGAACCGGTGCTCCAATACATCCATTTGAGGTTGGTGTAACTTCATAGGTTGCGGTTCCTATTGAAGGAAGTACGGTAGAAAGTGTTTGGGCAATTGTTGTTCCACTTCCTGAAAAAGTTCCATTTAAGTTGGTTTGAGTTACTGACCAACTAAAAGTAGTACTACTCACCGGACTAGATAAAGAAATTGCTGTAGTCGCCCCAGAGCAAATAGTTTGTCCAGTAGTAGGATTTACGATGGCTACTGGAATTGGATTTACTGTAATTGTAACTATTGTTGCGGTTCCTGGACATCCATTTACATTTGGTGTAATTGCATAAACTGCGTTACCTGAAGCATTACTTATCGTGCTCAAATTTTGTGAAATTAAAGATCCCGTTCCTGATAAACCACCAGTAATATTATTTTGAACCAGGTTCCAACTAAAAACAGTATTTGGCATTGTGCTAGAAAGTGCAATAATTGCAGTACTTCCAGAACAAATAGATGTACTATTTGGCGTCGCTGTAATAATAGGTTTTGGTGTTACAAGAACTGTGGCTTGAATTGAAATTCCCGAACATCCGTTATAGGTTGGCGTTATAGTATAAACTACGTTTCCAACTAATGTTCCCGTTGCAGTTAAAATTTGCGATATTATATTTCCGTTATCTGGATTCGCACCCGAAACATCTGTTGAAGTTGCTGTCCAACTAAATGTTGTGCCTGAAATAGAACTTGATAACGAAATTCCTGTTGACTGCAAAGAACATAATGTTTCACTTGTTGGTGTTGCTGTTACATCTGGAATTGGAATTATATCAACTTGAATTGAAGTTGTATTAGAACATTGACCAGGATTTGGTGTAAACGTGTAGGTTTTAGAAGTAGTTGGGTCAAATGAAGGTGACCAAGTTCCCGAAACCCCATTCGTAGAAAGTAGTGGTAAACTTATTATAGAACCAAAACAAACAGGTGGGATTGTTGCAAATGAAGGCGTTAATGTATTTGGAACGGGGTCAATTACAACCGATAACGGTGCAGAAATACAACCATTTGTTATGTCCGTTGCTGTTATAGAATAGGTATTTGGTGCTAAATTAGAAAATGTAGTACTCGATTGATAAGCCCCTCCATTACTGTATTGAACAGTAGTGCCTAATGGAGTTGCAATTACTATTGATCCATTTATTAAGCATGTTGGTTGAACAATTGCTGCAGTTGTTGGTGTTGCAACTGTTGGAATCGGATTTACAATTAGCGAAGTTGGTAAAGAAACACAACCATTTAGAACATCTTTTACGGTAACTAAATAGGTGTTTGGAACCAAATTAAAAAATGACAAAGTGGGTTGATATGCTCCTCCATTACTGTATTCATAATTAGTTCCAAGTGGTGCAGAAACTAAAATCGTACCCAATACCAAACAGGTTGGTTGAACTGTAATGGAAGCTGTTGGTGCATTAGGTGTTACTGGTTGAGTATTAATTCCAACATTGGCTGAAGCCGAAGAAGTACAACCATCTGAGTTGGTAACGGTATAGGTATAATTTGCGGCGGTTAATCCTGAAATTGTTGTTGCTGTTGTATTTCCAGTAATTGCACCTGGGTTTATTGTCCAAATTCCTGATGGCAATCCCGACAAGACTACGTTTCCTGTTGCTGTTGAACAAGTTGGTTGTGTAATTGTTCCAATGATTGGCGGACTTGGAATGGTTAATGCTGCGCTAATTCCAACATTTGCAGAAGCTAAAGAAACACACCCGTTTGCATTGGTAACGGTAAAAGCATAATTTCCTGCTGCCAAGCCTGAAATTGTTGTCGATGTTGTATTTCCAGTAATTGCTCCTGGGTTTATTGTCCAAATTCCTGATGGCAATCCCGACAAGACTACGTTTCCTGTTGCTGTTGAACAAGTTGGTTGTGTAATTGTCCCAACAATTGGAGCCGGATTTGAACTTACGGTAATCGCTACTGATTTTTGATAAAGACACGTTGGCGTTTCTCTGAAATAAAGGTCGTCAATGGCAAAATCATTACCGCTACCTGATGTTTCCCTATCAATAATAGTAATTAATGCAGTGGTACTTGTCCCTGCATTCCAGATATAGGAATGTTCTGCCCAAACACATGGTAACCCTGGTACGGTGCCTATTGAACCAGCAGTGGCTATTGGCACAAGAGGAACATTATTAATTAAAACCTCTAATTTTGCAGTTGCTCCAGAAGTAAGAGAAGCCAAAAAATAACTAAAAGTATAATTTTTCCCAGGTACTACTGGAATTGCAAATGGAGTGTACCAAAGTTTAGTTGTTCCAGTTGTTGAACCATCAGCAACTAACATGTTTCCACTTCCTGAAGTATGATCTCTGCAATCTGAAAACGGGGAGAACCAAGCTTTAGGATTAGTAACTACTCCATAAGCACCCTGAACACCTGTTGCGGGAACACTTCCAACATTATATAATGCATACTCCGTGTAAAACCAAAAATCTCCCAATGAGAAATCTCCATTAACAATTAAATTTGTTGGGTTCGCAACTGTACCAGAATTAACAGTATAAGTTGTATTTACCGTTGGACTTACAGTTGGATTGGCACTTGTGTTATTTGCTGCCGTTAAAGTTGGGTCGGCAGGATTTGCAGTCCATAAATAACCTGAGGTGCTTCCGCTAACGGATAAAGTAGTTGAGGCGCCTTCGCAAATTGTTGTTGGTGAACTAATTGTAATATCGTTTGGCGGTACTAAATTAATTACTATTGGTAAAGTTGTAGCATTTGTAGCATCCAAAACTGTAAGTGTGTAACTACCTGCAGCTAAATTATTAAAAATACCTGTTGCGTTAGATATAGTTGATGTGCCGGTATTTAATGAATAATTATACGGAGAACTTCCTCCAGCAGCAGTTGCCACAATTGAACCATCTGAGGTGCTTGGGCATGTTGGATTTACTGATGTATGACTTAATGTTAGAGGCAACGCACCAGGAGTTATCGTAAAATCATCCAAAGCAAAATCATTTCCTAAAGCACTAAGATTAGAGTCATACAAACGGATCATTAATGCGGTGGCATTAGCCGTAAAAGAGTAACTTACTTGCACCCATCCTTGACTTTGTAAAGGTGCGAGAGAACTTGGTGAGGAAGGATTCAAATTACTTACATTTCCAGGATTAAAAAACAGACTAATATTGGCTTGTGTGCCAGTATTAGTAACTGATTTTATCCAATAGCTAAATGTATAGGTCAATCCTATAGTAAATCCTGCGAGGGTTCCGCCAGTACTACTAGCTGTCCAGATAAAAGTATTTGCAGTTGTTGCGCCATTATAAACTAGCATTTTACCAAATCCCGTTGTATGGTCTCCACCAGGAAAAAAGGAAGAATCCATAGTCTGAGGATTATTTGTATAACCATAAGTTCCGGGCGTACTAACTCCTGTTAATGGATTAATTAGGGTATATTGATTAACTAGAAAACCATTCCCACTTCCACCCAATTCTAAATTTCCGTTTGTGAGTTGTGCACAAACTAAATTAGAAAGTAATAAGAAAATCAAAACCAGAAAGAAATGTGTCTTATTAATTTTTTTCATTATATGGGGATTGTAATCTTGTTAATTATATATTTTACTTCACAATCAAAAATTCTGAGCGTCTGTTTTGCGCGTGTTGTTCTTCTGTGCAATCTTCTCCACAAACTACTTTTGGTTCGCTTTCGCCGTATCCTTTTCCAGATATTCTAGCGGTATCAATTCCTTTAGAAATTATGTATTGAATAGTTGCTTTAGAACGTTTATCAGACAAAAGTAAATTAAATTCGTCACTTCCTCGGCTGTCTGTGTGTGATTTTGCAAATATAACCAACTTTTCGTTTGCTTTTATCACCTGAACTAATTTATCTAACTCAAACGCTCCTTCTTTGGTAATATTGCTTTTATTGAATTCAAAAAATATTGGATTCAAAATCACTTGTGTTTCTGTGATAATTACTTCTATTGGATTTAATATAGCCGCAATTTTAGTACTTCCACCTTTGCTGTTGCTTTTTGAAACTGCAAATGAATTACTTTCAAATCCGTCTTTTACCGCTTGAATGGAGTAGCTTTTCTCACATTCTACTTTATAGGAAACTTCTCCTTTAACATTAGATTGTTCCGTTGCAATTACGTTGTTTTTATCATCTAAAATAGACACTTTTGCACCGGCTAAAACAGCTCCTGTTTTGGCATTGGTTACAATTGTATTGACTTCATAATTACAAATGGGTAATAATCCAAAAATATCGTCATTTCCATTTCTGTTACTCGCTACAAATCCAAAGTTCTTGTTCTCATTGAATGAAAATGAAAAATCGTCTTTGTTACTATTTACTGGTTTTCCAACATTTTTGGCTTCTGTTCCTGCTTTTAAATCAATTTTATAAACATCCATTCCTCCCAATCCTTGTTTGGCATCCGAAGAAAAATAAAGTACGTTTTCCGATGTAATAAAAGGAAAACTTTCATTTCCTTCGGTATTTACTTTTTTACCTAAATTTTCTGGCTTACCAAAACTTCCATTTTCAGTTACCGCCACTTTCCAGATATCAACACCGCCAATACTTCCTGGCATATTGGATGAAAAGTAAAGTGTTTTTCCGTCTTTGCTTAAGCTTGGATTTCCGGTAGAATAATCACTGCTATTGAAAGGTAATGAAGTAATAGCGCCCCATTTTCCATTTACTAACGTTGCCTTGAAAAGGTTATTTCTTCCTAATTTTAACTTATTGGTTTTGTCTTTCTCAAAGGAGTTTTCTCTGAAACTATCACTTGTGAAATACATTGTGTTTCCATCTTTGCTGATCGTTACCGAACCATCGTGGAATTTTGAGTTCAATTCTTTTACAGGAACACTATTGGTTATTGTTCCGTTTTCATTTAAATCTGCTTTATAGATGTCTAAAAAAGGTTCTTTTGTCCAGCCATACATTTTGCTGCTGGAATTTCTAGCACTTGTAAAGTAAACCGTATTGTCCTGTAAAACGGCACTAAAATCAGATTTGTCTGAATTCATATCCAATGTTTTTAAATCAAAAGATTTGCTTTGATCTAATAATCTTGGAATGTAATTTGGATTTTCATTGAATGCTTTTGCTCTTAAATCATTGGGTTGCATTGCCGCAAATTTTTGCATTTGCTTGTTTGATTCTACAAAATTCCCATTGGCATTTAGCATTTGTGCATAACGGTAATAGATTTCTGAATCTTGCTTTTCTGCTATCGCCTTAGCATACCATTTAGCAGCTTCTTTCGTATTATAAATGTTATAATAGCAATCGGCTAATTGACGGTAAACATAACCATCTGTTTTTTGGGCAGCTACTACTTTAAGATAAGCCTCTGAAGCATCAATATATTCGAACTTCTTAAAAAGCTTATCCGCAATTTGAGTGTCTTTGTTTTGTGCAGAAAGAAGGGAACTCACCAAAACAAAACTTACTATTGTATATATTTTTTTCATTATTAAGATAGCTTTAGGTTAGAAAAATCTTGGTGATTGTGATACTTTTTTCGGGAAATTCAAATCAAATAATAAAATGATTTCGTGAGATGATGGCGTAGTTACTTTCAAGTCCGAAACGATATGATCATAAGCATATCCAATTCGTAAGGTTGGCGAAATAGCGTAATTTACCATTACTCCGAAAGAGTCTTGCAATCTATAAGTAGCGCCCATTTCAAATTTTTCAATATATAAGAAATTGGCAGAAACGTCCAATGATGTTGGGGTGTTAAATGCCGATTTTACCATTGCAAAAGGTTTGAATTTTAATTTTGGACTCAAATCAAATACATAACCTCCCGTTATAAAATAATGGGGAACTTTCTTTTCAAGAAAATAATTTCCATCATTATTTAAATGAGCCGCATTTAACATATTTGGAATTGAAGCTGCAAAATAATACTTGTTTGTATAATAGAAAAAACCTGTACCTATATTGAGATTGGAAGTATTTGAATCTTGTGCAAAAGCGCCATCTCCTTGTTGTTGAAGTGTATTATTAATATCGCTAAACAAGCCTATTTTTTGGAATGTAATTCCCGCTTTTAACCCCAAAGCCAATCGGTGTTCTCCTCCTAAATTTAGTGTATAAGAGAAATCCCCATATACATTATTTTCTTCAACAGGACCAATTTTATCTGAAATTATTGACAATCCCAATCCTACATTTTTTCCAATTGGTGCCGATCCCGAAAGCGAAAAAGTAGTTGGCGCATCTTCTATTTCAATCCACTGTTTTCTGTATAATAATCCAAAGGATAAATTCTCTTTTGATCCTGCATAAGCGGGATTTATTATGTTCATATTATACATGTATTGCGTATAATGCGGTGATTGTTGCGCGTTGACATTTAAAGAGGTCAACAATAGTAAAAGCGCGGTTACAAGTATTTTTTTCATTTCGAGATATTAATAGCTAAAATTATTTGTTGATATATACCCATCCTGTTTTGATTTTTCCATTTGTATATTGAACTACAAAATAATAGGTGCCGTCAGGTAATTCCTCTCCAGAATTTGATTTTCCAACCCATTCGTTTGAATAATTACTTTTTGAATATACTTCCATCCCGTATCTATTAAAAATTTGGAGTTTTTGAACATTCAAATTACTCAAATCAAAAGTGTCGTTATCGCCATCTCCATTAGGCGAAATACCCTTTGGAACTGAACATAAAATAGAAGAAATTGTAATTGGTTTCTCTTCTCTACAACCATTATTTGATAATTCTAAACTGTAATTTCCTTCATTTGTAATTGTTATTGAAGAAGTATTTCCAATGTTTTGATGTAAATTATCGAACCAAATATAACTAGCATTTGTAGTTCCAATTCCAGTCGCGCTCAAAACAAAATCACTACCGTTACACCCTGCCGATATTGAAAATTCAGGGAAAGGCGTTACATTTATCGTCATAGTTACATTGGAAGAACATTGCCCTAAATTTGGAATAAAAGTATAGGTAGTAGTTGTTGAATTATCTAAAGCTGGCGACCAACTTCCAGAAATAGCATTATTTGAAACTGTTGGCAATGCCGATAAAGCAGCTCCAGAACATATTGAATTTACTGCTGTAAATGTTGGTGTTACATTTGGATTTACAGTAATACTAATTGTCCCATTTGAAGCACATTGTCCCGTTGCTGGTGCAAATGTATACGTTGTTGTTGCTAAATTATTAAGTGCTGGCGACCAAGTTCCCGTAATTGAATTATTGGAAGTGGTTGGCAATGCCGATAAAGCAGCTCCAGAACATATTGGATTTACTGCTGTAAATGTTGGTGTTACATTTGGATTTACGGTAATTGTTAGCGAACCATTTGAAGCACATTGTCCCGTTGCTGGTGCAAATGTATACGTTGTTGTTGCTAAATTATTAAGTGCTGGCGACCAACTTCCAGAAATAGCATTATTTGAAACTGTTGGCAAAGCCGATAAAGCAGCTCCAGAACATATTGGATTTAATGCTGTAAATGTTGGTGTAATTCTAGGAGTTACCGTTATAACAACTGTTTTTGATAAACTACAAACTACATTGGTTGTAAATGAAATATCATCTAATGCAAAATCATTTCCTCCGGATACTATAACTTTATCATAAATAGCAATTTGAGCTGAAGTCGCCGTTCCTGAGTTCCATGTGTACGTTCTCAAAGACCAACTGCATTGAGCAGAAGGAGCTAAATCAGTTCCTATGACAACTCCGTTTATTTTTAATTCTATATTGGCTGGAAATGGCAACGCTACAGTTTGAATCCAATAGGAAAAAGTATAGGTTTGATTAGGCTGAACAGTTATCGTTTGTCCCCAAACTTTATCGGTTCCTGAGTTGCTAGTTGACCCATCGATAACCATCATTTTTCCAGTTCCTGTAGTATGTTCGATATTACAGCTTGGGAAAGATTGAAACCAAGAAATTGCTGTGGTTGCAACTCCGTAAGCTCTTTGAACTCCACCACCGGCATTAACAAGATATTGGTAATCTGAAGTAAAACCTGAATTTCCCTGTGAAAAATCACCATTTGTAACCATATTGGCAGAAGGAGAATTACTAGTTGACGTAACGGTATAGGTTGTTGTTGCTAAAGGACTAACTGTTGGAGTCGCACTTGTATTATTTGAACTAGTTAATGAAGAATCAGCAGGATTGGCAGACCATAAATAGCCTGTTGTGCTTCCGCTTACGGATAATGTACTTGGAGTTCCTGCGCAAACGGTTACTGGTGAACTTATAGATAAATCGCTAGGAGCAATAAGGATAATATCTGGCTGCGTTACAGTTGAAAAAGCATCGGATATTGATAAAGTATAGGTGCCTGGTGCTAAATTCGAAAATGTTCCCGTTGAACTTGTAAGAATTGTAGTTCCATTTGATAATGAAAAATTAGAATACGGTAGGCTTCCTCCTGTTACGGTTCCGTTAATCGCACCATTATTGAGTCCTGGGCAAGTTGGACTAGTTGATGAATAGCTTAAAACTAATGCTGGGGGTAAATTTGTTTTATTGTAATCGGTATTTTCAGAATACATAAAAACAGATAAAATCAGAAATAGGGATGTTGCAATTTTGCTCATAACTTTAATAAATAATTAAATTCAAATATAAGTAACATTAAGAATAAGATATGGCTATGGTAAATATATAAAAACTATACTATGATATAAATTTTGAATAGGTATTTCAATTTTATAACATTATAAGCACATCCCCACAAATAAATGGAGTATAAACTGCTTTTTATCCATTTTATTCCCACCGATAAAAATTAGAAATGTTGTGGTAATGTTCGGATACTGTATGGTACAGAATTTCAATTAAAATCTGAAATAACATTCTAACAGAAATAAAACATTGAATTGTTTGACACTATTGTAATCAAATATCGTGTTGTTGAAAAAAATAGGGCTTCCAAAATATTTAGAAGCCCATAAAATAAAAGTGTTGCTATTTTTTTATTTAGATTTTGTATGACTAATGAAAACCTGTTTGTTTTTCGCGAATTTATAAAACACAAAAAGCAATCCAACCGCTAACAGCAACCAAAGATTAGTATCAATTGGTGCTGCGTCTAAATTATTTTCGCCTCCTCCAAAATCAGTGGGTGTTTGTGCAAATGATATGGTTTGTGTTAGCAGAAAAACCAGTGCTGTGATTATTATTTGTTTAAATTTTTTCATGATCGTTATTTTTTAGTACTAGAGACTTAGTTAATTGCTTTTACGGTTACCGTTTCGTTTTCTTGAGATGTAATTTTCAAAAGAAGCACTTGTTTTATTTGTGAAAGTCCTTCTAAGACTGTTGTTGTTTCGTTGATGTTTGATTGTTTGAATATCAAACGCCCTGAGATATCATAAACAAGAATGTCTTTCATTACAATTCCGTTTGTGGTTACATGAAAACCGTCTGTGTTTTTGTAAACAATTACAGCGTTTGGAGTAAATGTTGTAGCAGGAATTCCTAGTGTTTGAGTATAAACCAATTGAAAACGAGCATCGAATGTTCCTGTAGCCGAAGTAAATACATATGGAGAAACTTTAATATTATGTTCTGTTCCCATCAAGTTATCACGAACAAACACGTCTTGGTTTCCTAAAAACAATCCGTCTTTATTAGTCAATTTAATTTTGTAGTTCCCTGCTGTTGCAGCTTTAAATCCTAATGCAACAACATCATTGGAATAAAATGGCAAGCTACGTCCTTGAATTACATAATCGGCACCATCAATTTTTGAAGACAACATACTTCCGGTATTTCCAAATGAGAGACCGTCAAAATTAGTATCTGCATTTTGAGTTGCCCCTTCTACATAAGCCACCGCAATTTGGTTGATATCGTTATCAGTATCGGTAGTTAAATTCAACCACAAACGGTGTTTTTCAATTTCAGTAGTTCTCAAGAACTGATCGTCATTGTTACCAACACGCATTGCAGTGGTAAAGTTAATAGTTCCGGAAGCAGTTGCTTTCACGAAGAATCCTTGCCCTACTTGGATGATTCCATTTGGAGTAGCTGGTGCAAGGTGCGGATCTGGAGACGTTGCTGTTGTTGCTGCTGCTCCTGTACCGCCAATCCACGAGCTATAATTGGTTCCTGTTGGAAAAGTCCCATCTGCATACATTGGCAAACTATGTGAGTAGAAATAGATAGTTCCATCCATTGTGCCAGGATTTTCAGATAAAAAAGTGGTAGCGCTAATTGGAGATGGATATGGATTTCCCACTAAATTGTACCCACTAGATGCTGTACTTAAAGTAAATGGAACACTACCATTATTTGGAACTCCAGTAAAAGTCCCTTCCCAAATTGTTGGTGTAGTTGACGAATGATCATTTGGAGCTCTTACCCCATATCCTTTACCAGGAGCAAATGTAGTTGTTCCGCTTAATCCTGAAGCTGTATAGGCATTCGTTACGGTGTCATAAACATAAAAACGATCCGTTAATGTAGCTGCCGAAAAGCCATATAAATTCTGACTTGCTACAGGTGAAGACCATAAGGTATGATCCAATCGTAATAGAGAAGATGAATTTCTTTTTATTATAATATTTCCAGTATTGGCAACACCATTTGTCTGAAGTAAGTTGGCATTACTTTGCAAGGTCATAGTACCCGAATTGGCAACAGCATTAGCAACCGTTAAATCAAATCCTGCATTTACAGTAAGTGTTTTACCTGAATTAATAGTCAACGAGCTAATACTAACATCGCTAGTAATAACAGGTTGGTAAGTGCCCGAACCAATAACTACATCAGAAGTTGCAGTTGGAACCGACCCCGATGCCCAGTTGCTTGCAGTAGCCCAATTTGTTGAGGTGGCGCCAGTCCATGTGTCTTGTTTGTAGAAATAGATGTTGTCCAAGTATATCTGTCTTGCAGCACCTTGGTTATGCTCAAATTTAAATCCATAAATACTCGCTAAAGTTGCACCAGGATAATTTGATAAACTAATATCTAATGAATTCCAACCTGCAACAAGAGGGCCAGTATTATAATTGTGATCTCCGTTTGATAAAAGAAAAACAAACATATTGGCAATAGGTGTATTCAAATAAACATCAACATGGAGTTTTGTCATACCAACCGCACTAAAACGAACCGGTTCAGCAGAACTAACATAACCCAAGAAGCCAAAATTGTTAACTTGTAAACAAGTGTTAGTTCCATTAGCTATAGTACTTAATGTAGCCCCTGACCAATCAGCCCTGATCATACTAAAACTCGAAGGATCTGCATATACTGTAGGACTACCTGTAAACATAGATACTACATTTACTGATTCTCTTGCAGGAGGAACCGGAGAAGCGCCTGGGGCAGCATAATTTACTACCAATGAAGCAGTCGCAGTTCCTGCACCATAACTACCGTCAGCAGTCTGAGTTGCTGTAATGGTCGTAGTACCTCCCCCTACTATGGTTGCGGTGTTTCCACTGAAAGTTACCACACCCGCTGGGTTACTTGAATAAGTCCATGCCCCTAAACTGTTAGATGTAGGGTTGGTTAATGCAAAAGGAGCATCGCCTACTGTTTTGGGACTTGGCACTGTGAAAGCACCAAGAGTTGGAGGTTGTGTAGTAGCTGCTCGGTAGAAATAAATATTATCTAAATAAGAAGTGTTTGGATTAGCTCCATTAGGATTAAAAAAATCAAAATAGGAAACGTTTGTCAAATTTAACGATTGCGACACATAAGCTGACAAAAGAATATCAACGCTTGTCCATCCATTTATTGGAGTACCCACAACTACTGCTTTGTCATTTAATCTAAACTGCCATGTAGCTTGATTTAAGGCGTAAACATCTATATGTAAAGTAGTCATTGCTGAAATATTAGTAGCAGTAAAAGGAAGTCGATATGTTGGTGATCCTGTAAGATATCTGGTATTGTTACCTGAAATAGAAACGTCAGTTCCAACCCCCCCCCATGATGCAGAAGAAGAAGTTGCATAAGAGTTACTATAAAGAGATATTACATCCCAAGTATTTCTTACAGGTGGTGTTGGAGCTGCGGGAGGTGGTGCCGGTGTTACATTAAAAGTAGCTGTTTTAGCTGTTGCTGCATATGTTCCGTCAGAAACCTGTGAAGCAGTGATAGTAGCAGAACCGCTAGATCCAACTTGTATTTGATTTACGTTAACAATAGTCCCTACGGCAGTGTTACTACTTGTATATGTAAAAGCACTTGTATTATTAGAAGTAGGTGGTGTTATTGTAAAAGTAGCATCCCCTACTATTTTACTTGGCACAGTAAATGTACCAACTGTTGCATAAGGAAGTGAAGTAGGATCACTAATATTATCTACATATAAGGTTCTTGCAGGTTTGAGTGTTCCAAAACCGGTTTGAGTTGCAGATTCCCAATAAGGGTGAATTACAAAGCCTGAGTAAGTTCCATTTGTTGTAGCTACCTGTCCATCAAGAGCGGTACCAAATGTAAAAGAACAAGTTTGCCATGTATTAGTTCCCGTGTAGTTAACTATTGCTGCGGGTGTTCCGTTACCGCCTGATACCTTAACCAAAAAAAACATAGGTCCAGATGCAAGCACATCAATTGTCAATGTTTTGTTCGTAGTTAAGTTTACAGAATTTGTCAAATTAAAATTTGCTCCTTGCCAAACATCTGTTGCCGTATTAGTAACTATTTTAAGCACTTTAGTGGTGTTTGTCCCAGTTCCAGTTTCAACCACAGGCACAGCAATACTGCCGAAATTGGATGTGTAACCTCCAGTTTCTCCAGTTTCAAAACCTAGAGAAAGTCCTTGTGAATATCCTAATGAAAACGTCAACAAGAAAATAAGTAGTGATAATTTTTTCATAATTACGTGTTTTTTAAATGTAAAATTTTAATATACAGTTGTTAAATAGTTTGTCAAGGTATATTATATTTTGATTGATTATTTATTGCAGAAGTATATTAAAACCATACAACGAAAATAAAAGGTGCAATTATAGCGGTCAACGTTTGCATAACATATTGTTTTCTACAATTTAAATTGTATTTGTAATGCCTGCTATTTCACTTTTAAAAAAAATGTTGTGGTAATGTATTGTTAAAAATCGATTTTTTATCTGTTGATTTTATTAATAAATAAAATTATTAAGTATTATTTTAATGATTTTTAATAATTTTTAGATAAAAAGTATTAAAAAAATAAATTTTATATTCTCAATAATTTATAATAAAGATCATAAAAAAAGTATTTTATACCTCTTTTAATACGAAATATAGTAGTACCATTTAAAGTTGTTTAAGGCACTGTAGTTTGAAATAAATTATAGTAGGCAGAAAGAGAAAAAAGTACAAAAATTCGAAAAGCTAACAAACCGTTATAAAAAACACCTAATCAAGTATTGTCTTAGCGGGTAGAATTTTCGAAAAAAAATTTGGAGTTTTATTATTCTTCGCAACAACATTATTCGTGGCTAAAAGCAAACTTAATAGTTGCGCTAATATCCCATAAAAAAAGCCTCACATTGCTGTAAGGCTTGGTATTACTGGTGGAGAATATCGGATTCGAACCGACCGCCTCTACGCTGCCAGCGTAGCGCTCTAGCCAAATGAGCTAATCCCCCAATGAAGTGCAAATATACATTTTTTCGTTTTAAAAAAAGCAATTTGAAAATTTGAAAATAGAATGACTTCAATTTACTAAATTTGCATTCAAATACTTAAACAATGAGCAATATTAGAATTACCAAACAATTCAGTTTTGAAACCGGTCACGCGCTTTATGGCTATGATGGAAAGTGTAAAAACGTCCACGGACACAGTTATAAATTATCCGTAACCGTTATTGGTAAGCCCATTGGCGATACTTCAAATGTGAAATTTGGAATGGTTATCGACTTTACCGATTTAAAGAAAATTGTAAAAGAAGAAGTTGTAGATCAGTTTGATCACGCTACGGTTTTTAACAAAAATACGCCACATATTGAGTTGGCACGTGAATTACAATCCCGCGATCACCATGTTATTTTGGTGGATTACCAACCCACAAGCGAAAACATGGTTGTTGATTTTGCCAATAGAATTAAAGGGCGCTTACCAAACGGAATAGCGTTACACTCCCTAAAATTGCAAGAAACCGAAACTTCTTTTGCCGAATGGTTCCAAGAAGACAATTAAAGTGTTTTTGAAGCTAAAAATTACTTAAATACTATTGCAGTAAAATTCTATTGTAAGTTTATTTGCGCGAGGGATGGCAGTGGAAATCCGCTGCGGAACGAAGTGGAGCAGCGATTGTAACGCACAGCCCGACCGAGATTACTAATTACTTCCTTCTTTGCAATGCCGTTCTGAACTCGGGCGCGCCCAAAAATAATTAGTCTTCGTCTATGGCTTTCTTTTTCTCAAATGTAAGCACCAATGCTGGCAATACCAACAGATTGGCGAACATAGCAAATAGCAATGTGCAAGATATTAAACCGCCCAAAGCGATGGTTCCGCCAAAGCTAGAAAGTGTAAATATGGCAAATCCGAAAATGAGAACTACCGAGGTATAAAAAGTACTAATTCCTGTTTCTCGTAACGCACTAAATACTGATTTTTTAATTTTTCCGTTGTTTTGAATTAGGTCGTGGCGGTATTTTGCCATGAACTGAATGGCGTTGTCAACAGAAATTCCAAAGGCAATACTGAAAACCAATATTGTAGATGGTTTTAGGGGAATTCCGATATAGCCCATTAATCCCGAGGTGATGCAAAGCGGTAAAATGTTGGTAATAACGGATACAAAAATCATTTTTGATGAGCGAAACATATACGCCATAAGGCCTGCAATTAATAAAATGGCAAATATCAATGATTCGATTAAATTGTCTATTAAGTAGGCGGTTCCTTTTTGGAAAACCAATGCCTTTCCTGTAAGTGTGACTTCGTAGCGGTCTTTTGGAAAAACCTCCTCTATTTTGGCACGCAATTTCCCTTCAATTTTCGCCATGTCTTGGGTACCAATGTCTTTCATGAAAGTGGTAATTCTGGCATATTGACCAGTTGAATCAACGTAGCTTTTCATCAAATTGTCTTTCGTGTTTTTGGTTGCATTTTTGGCATAGGAAAGAATGAAAACTTGCTCCTGAGAATTGGGCAATTCATAATATTCGGGGTTTCCGTTGTAGAACGCTTGTTTAGAATATTTTACCAAATTGACAACAGAAACGGGTTTTGAAAGTTCTGGAATTTGCTCGATTGTTTTTTGAAGTTCGTCCATTTTTTTCATGGTAGACAATTTCATAACGCCTTTTTTGTGTTTGGTATCAATCATAATTTCAAGGGGCATTACTCCGTTGAACTCTTTTTCGAAAAATACTATGTCTTTGAAAAACGAAGCGCTTTTTGGCATTTCACCAATCAGACTTCCTGAAACTTTCATTTTTGAAACTCCAATTACGCTGAAAATCAAAAGCAAAACATAAATGGTATAAATGACTTTTCGCTTGTTTTTTACGATATTTTCTACCCAATCCAAAACCGACGAAATATAGGTTTTGCTCAAATGGTACAAGTGTTTTTCCTTTGGAACCGACATAAAACTATAGGCAATCGGGACAACTACCAAGGTTAAAAGATACACGGTAATTACGTTTAGAGAAGTTACCAATCCAAATTCGAACAGCAATTCGTTGCCGGTAATCATAAAAGTAGCAAAACCGGCTGCGGTTGTTAAATTGGTCATCATCGTAGAAACCCCAATTTTTGATATAACGCGTTGCAAGGCTTTTGCTTGATTATTGTGTAGTTTTATTTCTTGCTGGTATTTATTGATAAGAAAAATACAATTTGTGATTCCTATTACAATAATCAATGGTGGAATTATGGCCGTTAGAATCGTAATCCGATAATGAAACAATCCTAAGGTGCCAAACGACCACATTACGCCAAAAAGCAAAATCAAAATTGATATAAATGTGGCTCTGAAGGAACGGAAAAATAGGAAGAAAATCAAAGAGGTAATGAGCAATGCAGCGCCAATAAACAAGCCAATTTCGCCTTTCATATTCTCGGCATTTATCGTTCGGATATACGGCATTCCAGAAACCCGAAGGTCAATTCCTGTTGTTTTTTCAAACTTTTCAATCTTCGGAATCAGGTTTTCAACGATAAAGGTTTTTCTTTCGGCGGTGTTTACGATTGCTTTTTTAAGATATACTGCAGACCGAATACTTCCCGATTTTTTATTAAAAAGCAATCCTTCATAAAAAGGTAAATTATTGAAAAGTTCGTTTTTTAAGTTTTTTAAATACGTCTGGTTTACAATTTGATTTTGATTAATTAACGGAACCAATTTGAATTTTTCCGCGAGGGTATCTTTTTGTAATTTTTTCAGGTCGTTTAGCGAAACTACCAGTTCAACTTCGTTTGCATTTTTTAAACCCGTCATTAATTCGTTCCAAGCCGCAAAAGCCTTTGGCGTAAAAAAGGTAGTGTCTTTAAATCCAATAACAATTAGATTTCCCTCTTCCCCAAATTTGGAAAGAAAGTCGTTATATTGTTGGTTTACAACGTGTTTTTGGGGAAGCAGATTGGCTTCAGTATAGGTCATTCCTAGATTTCTCCATTGAAAACCTAAAAAGATGGTGATGACAACAATTGTAATTAATATTTTAATTCTATTGGTAAGAATAAGTCTGGCTATAAATTCCCAAATTCCAACTTTTAATGTCTTTTTCATATACGTTTTAAATGCCCTCAAAGGTAATTAAAACGAACAAAAAAATTATTTATTCTTATTATATTTATTTTAAAAACCGCATTTTACAATAAAAATGAAATTTAACAATAAATATACATCCTTCTTTATAATTTTTATGGTTACTTTTCTCATCTTTGTGTTGTGCAAAATAGAATAACGCTCAAGGTATATGAAAAAAATAAAAAATTCATTGTTTTATATTGCAATAACTGGGGGTTTTACTGCTATAATGTATTGGATTATTTTCAAAGGTAAAGATTTGGAATTGGGGAAAAAATTTCCGGTAGTTGGTTCAGGAAATGGCCATTGGGAAGATTTTCAGACTTCAATGCTTTCGAATTTACATCATCCATTAGCGATCTTATTGGCACAAATTGTTACCATAATTATTGTTGCGCGTTTTTTTGGATGGATTTTTAGAAAAATTGGGCAGCCTTCAGTAATTGGAGAAATTCTTGCGGGTATATTTTTAGGCCCTTCCTTAGTGGGTTCCTATTTCCCAGAATTTTCTAGTGCTCTATTCCCAGAGGCTTCCTTAGGTAATTTACAGTTTTTGAGCCAAATTGGATTAATCCTTTTTATGTTTGTTGTTGGTATGGAACTCGACTTGAAAGCACTAAAAAATAAAGCAAACGAAGCAGTTGTTATTAGTCATGCTAGTATCGTAATTCCATTTACTCTTGGTGTTGGATTAGCCTATTTTGTATATCATAAATTTGCTCCTGAAGGAGTTCATTTTTTGGCTTTTAGCTTGTTTTTAGGAATCGCCATGAGCATAACTGCATTTCCCGTTTTGGCCAGAATTGTCCAGGAAAGAGGCATTCATAAAACGCGGCTTGGCGCCATTGTTATCACTTGTGCTGCGGCAGATGATATTACCGCTTGGTGTATTTTGGCAGTGGTAATTGCGATTGTGAAAGCGGGTACTTTTGTAAGTGCATTGTATATTATTTTATTGGCTTTTCTCTATGTTTTATGCATGTTATTTGTGGTAAAGCCTTTCTTAAAAAGAATTGGCGATTTGTATTCGTCAAGCGAAAATCTAAGTAAACCTGTGGTTTCTATTTTCTTTCTAACACTTATTTTGTCTTCCTATGCAACGGAAATAATTGGAATTCATGCACTATTTGGAGCGTTTATGACGGGTGTAATTATGCCTGATATTTCAAAATTCAGAACCGTTTTTATCGAAAAAGTTGAAGATGTTGCATTGATATTATTACTTCCTTTATTTTTTGTATTCACGGGATTACGAACAGAAATCGGTTTGATAAATGACCCCTATTTATGGAAAGTTACAGGGTTTATTATTCTTGTAGCCGTTGTTGGAAAATTTTTAGGAAGTGCTTTTGCGGCAAAATTCGTGGGCCAAAATTGGCGCGACAGTTTAACTATTGGCGCTTTAATGAATACGCGTGGATTAATGGAATTGGTCGTGCTAAATATTGGTTTAGACCTAAAAGTACTTACGCCAGAAGTTTTTACAATGATGGTAATTATGGCTTTGGTGACAACTTCCATGACAGGACCAGCGCTGGATTTAATCAATTGGGCGTTCAATACCAAAGAAGTTATTATACCTGAAGAAGTTATCAAGGACAGTAAATTCAAAATATTAATTTCATTTGGAAGCAATGAAAAAGGGAAATCGCTTTTGCGATTGGCTTCTAGTTTTATTAATAAAGAAAATGCCAATATTACAGCAATGCATTTAACGTTAAGCGACGAAATGCATTCTTACAACCTTGAAGAATATGAAAAAGAAAGGTTTTCTCCAATTATAGAAGAATCTGTAGTATTAGAACAAAAAATCTCAACCATCTTTAAAGCAACAACTGATATCGAAACCGAAATTGCTGAAATTGCCAATCAAGGCGAATATGATTTACTATTGGTAGGTCTCGGGAAATCAATTTTTGAGGGAACATTGCTTGGAAAAGTACTTGGATTTACATCCAGTATGATCAATCCAGATCGTTTAATTGGAAAATTTACAGGGAAAGAAGGCTTGTTTGAAAACTCTCCCTTTGACGAAAGAACGCGACAAATTATTTCTAAAAGCAAAATGCCTTTGGGGATTTTAGTCGATAAGGATTTGCAACATGTAAATCAGGTTTTCATTCCAATATTTGGTGCAGAAGATACTTTTTTAATCGATTATGCTCAAAAATTAATCTATAATAACAATTCTCATATTTCTATTTTGAACAGTAATGAGCAATTAAAAAACAATTTCATAATTCAAAATGCCATCACTACTTTGGAAATTAAATACCCAAATAACCTGACTTTGGCAGACGAAAGAATTATGAAAAAGGAGTTTTTAACAAACAAAGATTTAATGATTATTAGTCTTGATAGTTGGAAAAAACTAGTGGATTCAGGAAGTGTTTGGCTTAGTAATATTCCTTCAATATTAATTATCAAGCCGTAATTTATAATCCTAAATCCAATACAAAACTCAATTTAACAGCAATATTGTCCTCAACTCTTGGAAGTTGGTTGGGTCCGTATCGGTAAAATCCTGTCAATCCAAAACCTTTATAAATTTGGTTTAATTCAATTCCCGATTCGAAAAATCCTTTGTTTAGGGTTTTGTAATTGATTCCTACATGTTGCTCGGGACGGTCTAAATTTCCCCAAGCCATTCTAGTAACAAATACTAATGTTGGCTTTATTTTCTTGAATAGTGTTACTCTTTTTGAGCCGTGTTTCAATTGTAATACAGCAAATTTATTAGAGAAAAACTCATTGAAATACATCGTTTCAAAACTATTTTTGCCCGAAATTGTAATCCGTTGTTGGATTCTGTCTTTGGTTAAATTATTTGGAGATGTATTGTAAAGATGCGTTAGCGGCACATCGCCAAAGGCATAACCGCCTTCAAAAAGCACTTCCGATTTTTGACCGTTGCTGTATTTTTTCTCGTAAACTGCACGAAAATCTATTTTGGTGAATTTAAAATCGTTTTGCAATACTTTTGGCAAAGATTGGGTGAATTGTATTGTAAATCTTGGAAAACTTTTTTCAATTTCTAAGCGCCCAAGCGGCGTTTGCATATACGCACTAAAAGGGTTCCATTGTAAGGAAACCATTGCTGTAGTCATTTTGAAAGCGGTGTACAATTTATCGTTGGCTTTGAAAGCATAATCGAATTTTGGAATCACTTCAGTGTGCGAAAGTTGCCAAACGCTCTCTGTTTTAGGAATTATTTTGGTCTCGATATACCCTTTCCAACTTTTGTAATTATAAAATGTACTAACATTTATTGGTCTTGGATCATAGAGTTTAAAAACCCGCTTGTCAATGGCATAAACGGTATGCGCAATTTCACTTACATCATCCGTAAAGGAACCGCCAAGCCAAGTATTCGAGAATTTTCCCAGTCGGGTTGCCATTCCCAAGTTGTATTTAAAGTTTCCGTCCTTAGTTCCATAGGCTGTATATCCTTCAAGTCGGTATTTTCTTGAGAATTTTTCATTTGTAATTCCACCCGAACCTATTCGGAATCCTTCATAATTATTATAACTCAGCAAATGCCGCAAATCATAATCAATTGGACCCAAGGGAATGTATCCGTTGATGATTTTTCGTCCAAAACGCAACCTGCTTTCAATTCGATTTTTCACTGAAATACTGTCTAAAACAACATATGTCCTTTGGCTTCTAATATCTAAGCTGTCTTTTCGATAGGCATTCCAAAACGTTTCATTTTTGTTTGCAGCATCCTCTTTTATATCAATTTCAAGGAAGGATTTTTTGATTTTTAAGGGAATATTGATTTCAAATTCCGAACAGTAGGTTTCCGAAAGCAAATAGACAAAATCAGAGGCCGTTTTTTTTCGGGTTTTGAAATCTTTCGTATCTGCATCAAACTGAATGGTTCCGCCCAAAATTTTAATATCATCATCATTGATTCCTTTTACAATCTTGAACTTTTTTGCAACTGGGAACCAGATTTTTTCATCCGGAAGGTATTTAAATTCATGTGTTCCTGTAATGTCTAAAACGCCTTTTATTCGCATAATGGCTTTGGTAATTGCATAATTTTGCTGGTCGATATAAAGTACGCCTTCTAATCCTGAAGCCTTTTTCTTATTTTTGAAGTAAACCATCAAAGTGGGGCGGTCTTGAATAGAAACAGTATCTAATATTTTATAGTTGTAATTGGACAATCCCAACCGAGAAATAGGACTACTGTAATTGGTTTCAAAGAGCTCATATTCTTTGTCATAAATTGAAAAAGATTGTAAATTGAATGCCAAAATCTCATAGATAGGCTGTTTGAAACCCGCCATTTTTGTGGCCAAAACCGTTTCCTTTAAGCCCGTTTCGTTGAACTGGAATTGGGATATTTTTTCTGTTTGAAACAAATGCTGTTTGTTGATTATTTTTTTGAATTTATAATTGGAGGAATCTATATTTACCAGTTTTTTGGCATTTTCTTTTTCTATAAAAACCGAGTCGATTCGGCCATTTATAGAATCAGGGTTCGCGGTTACAATCAATTTATTATAGGATTTAAACCGAAAGCTTTTGAGGATTATTTGAGGATTATTTGAGTCTTTTAGGGCAATAACTTTTCTGATAACTGCTAATGTTGGATTGGCATGAACCACAATCACTTCCTTCAAAATATCCAATTTGGGTTCTAAAGTAATAGTATAAAACTTTTTTTCGGGGATGATGCTTATTTTTTTTGGACTGAAGCCAATATAGGAAATCGAAATTTCAGAAAGCAATTGGTTGCTGAGAAGCGTGAATTTACCATCTACATCCGAAATGGTATTTGCGCCAAGCGACGAAGAAACGGTTGCAAAGGCCAAAGGAACATTTGTTGAAGCGTCAGTTACTATTCCGTTTATTTGAAATTGTGCTTGAAGGGTTAATGTTAGGAATAAAAATAAAACCGTGAGTTGCTTCATTTCAAGAATTTACTGCAAAAGTAATAAATATCACTAAAAACAACCTCCTTTCTGCTTCAGAAGTTATAATTTTTTCTTTATTAAGTCGTTTCTCAATCATAGCCTCTAGGATTTAAGGTGGTTGAGGTGTGTAATCCAGAAAACGTAATTGTTCTTGAACTTTTTCGATGCCTTAAAATTGCTTCTTTCTATTTCGCTTCTCTAGCAATGACCTAAACGAGGGCACGCCCAAAAAAATTGAAGAAAATCGTTAAGAACTCTCAAGGAAAATTACTCTAAATCCTTTATATTTGCATTTAATTGCAATGGTTATTTTTAATATTATTACATTTTCAAGATGAAACATACCAAGGTTAAAGACTTATTAAACACTGCCTCGACGCTACAAGAAATAAATGCAAAGGGTTGGGTGCGTACGTTTAGAAACAATCAATTTATTGCTTTAAATGACGGTTCAACTATAAATAATATTCAATGTGTGGTGGATTTTGAAAATACGCCAGAGGAAACTTTGAAGCGCATTACTACAGGAGCCGCAATTTCGGTTACTGGGCATTTGGTGGAAAGTCAAGGTGCGGGTCAGAAATTTGAGATTCAGGTTACTAAATTACAAATTCTTGGGGATTCGGATGCGGAGAAATTTCCGATGCAACCGAAGAAACATTCGTTGGAATTTTTACGTGAAAATGCGCATTTAAGAGTGCGTACGAATGCTTTTGGAGCGATTATGAGAGTGCGTTCGGTAGTGTCGTTTGCCGTTCATAGTTATTTTCAAAATAAAGGTTTTGTCTATGTGAATACGCCAATTATCACCGGTTCGGATGCTGAGGGCGCTGGAGAAATGTTCAAAGTTACGGCATTACCATTTGACCAAACTCCAAGAACTGAGGAAGGAAAAATTAATTATAAAGAAGATTTTTTTGGCAAAGAAACCAATTTAACGGTTTCGGGACAATTGGAAGCAGAAACCTATGCGATGGCTTTGGGTCAAGTGTATACTTTTGGCCCTACTTTCCGTGCCGAAAACTCAAATACTTCTCGACATTTGGCTGAATTTTGGATGATTGAACCAGAAGTGGCTTTCAATGATTTGAATGACAATATGGATTTGGCTGAAGATTTTATTCAATATGTTATTAAATACACGATGGATAAATGCCAGGACGATTTGAAATTTTTGGAAGGGCGTTTGACAGATGAAGAAAAAGTAAAACCTCAAGCAGAACGCAGCGAAATGCCGTTGCTTGAGAAATTGAATTTTGTTTTAGAAAACAATTTTAAAAGAGTTTCCTATACCGAAGCAATTGATATTTTAAGAAATTGCAAGCCGAATAAAAACAAGAAATTCAACTATATTATTGACGAATGGGGTGCTGATTTACAATCGGAACACGAGCGTTATTTGGTTGAAAAACACTTTAAATGTCCCGTGATTTTGTTTGATTATCCAGCCAATATCAAAGCGTTTTACATGCGTTTGAACGAAGACGGAAAAACCGTTCGCGCCATGGATATTTTATTTCCTGGGATTGGCGAAATCGTTGGAGGGTCACAAAGAGAAGAGCGCTATGAAGTTTTAGTCGAAAAAATGAAAGCTTTAGGAATTGACGAAGAAGAATTGTGGTGGTATTTAGACACCCGAAAATTTGGAAGCGCTGTGCATTCAGGTTTTGGGCTTGGCTTTGAAAGATTGGTTCTTTTTGTAACCGGAATGACTAATATTCGTGACGTAATTCCTTTCCCGAGAACTCCCGGAAGTGCAGAATTCTAAAAATTTGTTTAAAGTTTAAAGTTGTTTAAAATGCTGCAACCTTAAACTTTAAACCTTAAACTTTTAAACAATAAAATGCAAAAGCAATTTCTAAATTTAAAGTTATCTCAAAAATTATCTCCACAACAAATCCAGTTGATGAAGTTAATTCAATTGCCTACGCAAGCATTTGAGCAACGTTTATTAGAGGAAATGAATGAAAATCCAGCTTTGGAAACGGGAACCGAGGATGACTTTGAAAAGGACGAATATGAAAATGAAGATTACGACGATTATGATGATTCCGAATCCGATAGAATCGAGGCCGAAGACATCAATATTGACGATTATCTAAGCAACGACGAAATTCCCGATTATAAAACACAATCCAACAACTACGGCGATGATGATTCCGATAGAGAATCGCCATTGGCATCGCCTGTGAGTTTTCATCAGGATTTAATTAATCAATTGAACACCTTTATTTTGAACGAAAGCGAGCGCGAAATTGCAGAATTTCTCGTTGGCAGCATCGACGATATGGGCTATATTCGAAGAAGTATTCAGGATATTGTTGACGATTTGGCTTTTACGCAAGGGGTTTACACCGATGAAAAAACAATAGAAAATTTATTGCACGTTATCCATGAATTAGAACCTTCTGGAGTTGGCGCGCGCGATTTACAAGAATGTTTGTTGTTGCAATTGAAACATAAAACCCCAACAGAACCAATAGCGCTAGCGACTTCAATTGTATCAGAACAATTTGATGCTTTTACCAAAAAACATTACGATAAGTTAATTCAGAAGTTCAATGTTTCGAATGAGCAACTCAAAAAAGCCATTCACGAAATCGAAAAATTGAATCCAAAACCAGGCGGTTCGTTTACTGGAAATAATAAAATTACTGAAAATGTAGTTCCCGATTTTGCCATTAGAATTATAGATGGCGAATTAGAACTCACCTTAAATGGACGAAATGCCCCTTCACTTCATGTTTCCAAAGATTATCAAGAGATGATGCAAACCTATAAAGATTCGAGAGATAAATCGAATTCACAAAAGGAAGCGGTTCAGTTTATCAAACAAAAATTAGATTCTGCGAAGTGGTTTATCGATGCCATCAGACAACGCCAAGAAACGCTTTATGTAACCATGAATGCAATCATGCATTTTCAAGAAGAATTTTTCCTTGATGGTGAGGAAACAAAAATGAAACCGATGATTTTGAAAGACATTGCCGATATGGTAGGTCTTGATATTTCTACTATTTCGCGTGTTGCTAACAGCAAATATGTTGAAACACCTTATGGAACAAAACTCATCAAAGAATTCTTTTCTGAAGCAATGAAAAATGACCAGGGTGAAGATGTTTCTACACTTGAAATCAAGAAAATATTGCAAAATGTAATCGCCGAAGAAGACAAACACAAACCTTTACCAGACGATCAATTGGCAGAGATATTAAAAGAAAAAGGGTATCCAATTGCTCGAAGAACAATAGCAAAATATAGAGAATTATTGGATATTCCTGTTGCTAGAATGAGAAAGAAAATGTAAAACACTTCTGATTTGAAAAAATTTATATCCTTTTTCTCTTATCTTCTTCATCCGATATTCGTGCCCATTTTCGGAACACTATTCTATTTTTTATATAGTAATTACTATTTTACCGAGCAACAAAAATATTTTATTCTGCTTCAAATCAGTATCGTTACTATTTTAATTCCAATCTCTTTTTATTATTTATTACGCTCTTTTAATAAAGTAGATTCAGTGATGGTTTATCAATTGTCACAACGTAAAATCCCATTGTTACTTCAAGCAATTTTAATTTTTCTTTTGATTACAAAAAGCATTACAGCCGAAGAAATTCCAGAATTATATTACTACTTTTTAGGCGGATTAATCAGTACTTTTTTGTTGTTGATTTTATTAATTTTAAAGATAAAAGCCAGTATTCACATGGTTGGAATTAGTACTTTAACTTTTTTTGTAATTGCGTTGAGTTTGCATTTTCATTACAATATAATTTTCGTGATTGCGCTCCTTGTAGCTATGAATGGATTTGTGGCTACTTCGAGATTAGAAATGCAAGCACACACAAATAAAGAATTGGTAATTGGATTTTTTTCGGGGATGCTGCCTCAGATAATTCTATCTTTTTTTTGGCTATAAAATATAAAACATAAATCCAAAATTCAAAGTATTCACCTCCAGAGAATTACCATTTAAAACTGCTGATTTAAATATTGGATTTAAACCATAATAGACCATGAAATTTACAGTATTGTAGCCAACGCTTAAATAGGTTCCGTATTGAAATTTATTGATGTCTGGATTCCCAACAACTTTTATGCTAGTTTGGCTATCTTGATAGTTAGATTGCGTATAAAACAAATAACTAAGCTTTAAACCGGTATAAATTCTCCAAAATTTATGACTTTCAGGAGTTGATGTTCGCCATCTAAATTCTATAGGAATATCTATTGAATGTAGCGTTAATTTATTTTTATCAAAGCTAGTAGCCGATGAAATTGTACTGTATTGAGGAGCTCCATTGGCTTCAGAAATCAATATATTTTGATTATAACTATTCAAAGAATACCCAATTCCTGTTGCTAAGGCTTTGGTTCGGGTCTTATTAATTGGCATGTCTCTTAAAATTCCAAGCGAAAAACTAGGCGTGAATTTATTTTGGGATATTCCCGAAGGACGTTTTAAAAGCGTATTGTAGGAAATTCCAACATAGAATTGATCTTCTCGATAAAGAGAATCAACTGCGGCAAAATCAGGTGTTTCTTGAGAAAAAACGCTGGAAAAAGAGAAGAAAATAAGACTGTATAATACTACCCGCATTGTGTTGTTTTTGTGGTTTAAAGATACAAAAAAAGGCAATTCAAATCATTATGATTAAATTTTTAATGTAATGCGAGTGATTTATATGGTTTAATGTATTTTTAAAAAGTCGAAAAGCGTAAAAATACTAAAATAAAAAAACCCTAACAACTCAATTAATTAAGATATTAGGGTTTTTAATTGCAGAGAGAAAGGGATTCGAACCCTCGATATGTTGCCATATACACGCTTTCCAAGCGTGCGCCTTCAGCCACTCGGCCACCTCTCTATTTGGGTTTGCAAATAACTAAAAAAATTATCGGTTATGAAAGTTAAAGTCTAGATATTATGATAATTCTCCTCTAATTGGTGTTTCAAATATGGTTTTGAAAACATTGGGAGCTACATTTTGTCCGAGCATGTACATTAACTTCGTAATTGCAGCTTCTGTAGTGATATCTTTTCCTGAAATTATTCCAATTTCCTTGAGTAATGTACTTGTTTCATAATGACCCATACTCACGCTTCCTCCGGAACATTGCGTTACATTTATAACATGCAATCCACTTTTAATGGCTTTTTTAAGAAGTGAGATAAACCATTCATCTGTTGGGGCATTTCCTGAACCGTATGTTTCTAAAATAATTCCTTTAAGGTTTGGAATATTGAATATTGAAGATAAAACTGTTTCATTGATTCCAGGAAACATTTTTATTACCGCTACATTAGTATCTAAATTGGAATTTATTTTAAGTTTTTTAGCACTTGATTTTGGTAATAAAAACGGAGTATTAACTTTCAAATGCACGCCAGATTCTGCCAATTCAGGATAATTTGGCGATGCAAAGGCATTGAAATGTTCCGCATTTATTTTTGTAGTTCTGTTGCCTCGGTAAAATTTGTATTCAAAATAAAGTCCAACCTCAGTGATTACAGCTTTATTTTTAGATTGTAAGGAAGCGATTTGAATTGCCGTAATAAGATTTTCTTTGGCGTCAGTTCTCAAATCACCAATGGGCAATTGTGATCCAGTAAAAATAACAGGTTTACTCAGGTTTTCGAGTATAAAACTCAATGCTGAAGCAGAATACGACATGGTATCTGAACCATGTAAAACTACAAATCCATTAAAGGAATCGTAATTATTTTCAATTATTTTGGCGATTTTAACCCAATGTATTGAATTCATATTAGAGGAATCCATAGGTTTTTCAAATGAAATAGTTTCTATCTCACAATCCAACTGTTTTAATTCGGGAATTTTATTCAATAATTTACTGAAATTGAACGCTTGCAAAGCACCCGTTTCAAAATTTTTCATCATACCAATAGTCCCACCAGTATAAATTAAAAGGATCCTAACTTTAGATTGCATCTGAATATTTCATTTTATTGACTACAGGATTGGCATACATGGCCAAGAAACTTTGTAGCTCAATAGGATTTGAATTGTCAATACGCATTTCTAATCTGCGTTCAAAAAGTGATTTTTCATTTTCTGAATACAAATGAGAATGTTCGTTGGTTGTATTCAAAATATCATATGCAATGTAATTCGTTGGCCACAATTTATAGCTTTTCAATATCGATTCGTCAATAGTTAGAGCCAACGCCTGAATTTGTTTGTTTGAGTTTTCAAATTCAGTTGCAATAACTTCTAATTCTGAATCAAGAACTTTTCCAACGTGAATATGTATGTGCTTTTTTTGCCCCATAATACCACTTAAAAGCGTAGTGAAATCTTCGTTTTTTTCTTTAACGTAAATTTCATTGTTGGCTTCAGCCATTAATTGAGGCATTTTTAAAGCATCGGTAGGATCATATTCATAAGAAATGGAAACCGGAACAATCTTGATTTTCTTAAAATAATTCATCAAGTTTTCTCCGTCTGAACCCATTGTAAGCATTTTCAAAACGCCAGGATTTGTGGAGTCATTTCCGTCTTTTGTGCGACCTTCTCGCTGTGCAATCCAAACCGATCTGTTTTCTCGTAATAATAATTGTGCAATATATTCAGCCAATAATTTGGAACTTTGCAATAATTCTCTTGGCGATAATCCTCGTTGAACCAAGAAATTTCTATTCATCTTTGCCAACGTATTCATGAACGCTTTTTTTACTAAATTGTCCCCAATTGCAGACGCTGTCATCACCAAACCATTGTCAAACAAACACGCATTTAATAATGAAGTATCTAATATAATATCGCGATGATTGGAAATAAAAAGATAGGAAGTGTTTTTTTCTAATGTTTCAAAACCTGATGTTGACAACCCTTCGGAACTTTTTTCTACTACTTTTCTAATAGATTGATAAATAAAATTACATTGAAAATCCCGAATAGAATGTGTTTTTCTGAGTTGCTCTTTCCAAACAGCATCGTCAACTTCTGGAAATGTAAAATTCATTAATGCCTTCATCATCGGATGGTTCACAGTATCTTGAATGGCTGCATTTATCTCTGCATCATAAAAGGGACGTATAGAATCGAATTTCGACATTTAGTTTTAGTTTTATTCACAAAAGAACGAAATTTTTATCGATTTTATTCTTTTTATAGGATTAAATCCCAAAAACTGCTTTGGAATTTTCGGTGGTTTGTGTTGCTATTTCTTCCGATGAAACCCCATAAAGTGACGCTAATTTATCGACAACATTCACAATATAACTGCTTTCATTTCTTTTTCCTCGAAATGGAATTGGAGCCAAATAAGGCGAATCGGTTTCCAAAACAATATGTTTCAAGTCTATTTGATTGATAAACTGATCAATTTTTCCGTTTTTGAATGTTACCACCCCTCCTATTCCCAATTTCATATTATATGATATGGCTTGTAATGCTTGCTTGTGAGTGCCAGAAAAACAATGAAAAATTCCAAATAAATCTTCAGATTTTTCTTCTTCTAAAATTTCAAATATTTCATCAAAAGCATCCCGACAGTGTATTACAATGGGCAATTTATAGTGCTTTGCCAATTGAATTTGTCTCCTAAAAGCAATTTGTTGTTCCTTGAGATGAGTTTTATCCCAATACAAATCAATTCCGATTTCGCCAATAGCCACAAATTTTCTTGATGCCAATTCCTGTTCTACAATTTGTAATTCTTCTAAATAATTGTCTTTCACATGCGTTGGGTGCAAACCCATCATTAAAAACACATTTTCGGGATAATTAGCTTCCAAAGCATACATTTTTTGGATATAATTGGAATCAATGGCAGGGATAAAAAAACGCGTAACCCCATTATTTATGGCACGTTGCATCATTTCGTCACGGTCAATGTCGAATTCTTCAGCATATAAATGGGTGTGCGTATCAGTGATTATCATCTTACTAAATTGAGTGTTGCAAAGTTAGTATTTTGATTCGTTTGATTTGTATTTGCGAACAAAAAATCCCGTTTAGTATTGAAACTAAACGGGATTTTTATAAATTGATATTCAAATTTTATAATTCAAATGCTTTTTTAGGATTGTTATCACACAATAATTCCAATGGGTTTTCTAACGCTTCTTTAACTGCAACTAAGAACCCAACCGACTCACGTCCGTCAATAATTCTGTGGTCATAGGACAAAGCAACATACATCATTGGGTGAATTTCAACTTTACCATTCACTGCAATTGGACGCTCAATAATATTGTGCATACCTAAAATTCCTGATTGTGGAGGATTGATAATTGGCGTACTCAACATACTTCCAAAAACGCCGCCATTAGTAATCGTAAATGTACCGCCAGTCATATCGTCAACGGTAATTTGACCGTCACGCGCTTTTATGGCTAATCTTTTTATATCGGATTCAATTCCTTTGAAAGTTAAGTTTTCGGCGTTACGAACTACGGGAACCATCAATCCTTTTGGGCCAGAAACAGCTATTGAAATATCGCAAAAATCATACGCAATTTTATAATCCCCGTCCATCATGGAGTTCACATCTGGGAATAAGGCCAAAGCTCTAGTAACCGCTTTGGTAAAAAACGACATGTATCCTAAACCAATACCATCGTGTTTTGCTTTGAATGCCTCTTTGTATTCGTTCCGCAACGTATTAATTGGCGTCATGTTTACTTCGTTGAAAGTAGTTAACATTGCCGTGTCGTTTTTAGCAGCAACTAATCTTTCCGCTACTTTACGACGTAACATAGATAATTTTGTTCTCTCAGAACCTCGTGGACCACCTGTTGGCGTTCCCATAGAAGGCACTGCATTTACAGCATCGTCTTTAGTAATTCTTCCGTCTTTTCCTGTTCCGATAATATCAGAAGGTTGTATGTTTTTTTCGTCTAATATTTTTCTTGCTGCTGGTGAAGGCGTTCCCGATGCGTATGAAGTTGGTGCTTGAGCTACTGGTGTAGCTGCAACTTCAACTTTTTTAGGAGTTTCCGCAACTTGTTTTTCTTCAACTTTTGGAGCTTGCTCCCCCTTTGGGGGTTGGGGGGCTCCTTCAGTATCGATGTGGCAAACTACTGCTCCAACGGCAACTGCATCGCCTTCTTCTGCCTTTAATGTAATGATTCCACTTGCTTCTGCTGGCAATTCTAAGGTTGCTTTATCAGAATCTACCTCAGCAATGGCTTGGTCTTTCTCTACATAATCTCCATCTTTTACTAACCATGTGGCAATTTCTACTTCTTTAATTGATTCGCCTGGCGAAGGAACTTTCATTTCTAAAATCATAATTTTTTGTTTAATGTTTGAATTGTTTAAAGTTTAAAGTTCTATTACAGAAACTTTAAGCCTTAAACTTTAAACTATTTTCTTATCTAAATAAATTTTTGTCAAAAACCATTTTTATGGCATCTGCGTGGCGACGTTTTGCTCGTGTGTAACTTCCTGATGCTGGTGCGGCGTAGGCTCTTAATGATGCTAATCTCCATTTCACCAAGTCGAAATTCATTAACATAAAGCTGTATGCTCCCATATTTCTTGGTTCTTCCTGCGCCCAAACGTAATCGTCGGCGTTTGGATATTTCGCGATAATGGCTTTTAATTGTTCTACTGGCAATGGGAATAATTGTTCAATTCTAACAACGGCAACGTCTTTTCGTCCATTATTTACTCTTTCGGCAGTGATATCGTAATAGAATTTTCCGGTGCAGAAAACCAATGTTTTTACTGCTGCTTTTTCTACGGTTTCATCGTCAAAAGTCTCTTGGAAACTTCCTTTTTCGAAATCTTCAATTGGCGAAACTACTCTTGGATCACGCAACAAACTTTTTGGTGTGAACACAATTAACGGTTTACGGAAATTAGTTTTCATTTGTCTTCTCAACAAATGGTAAAAGTTTGCAGGTGTTGAACAATCGGCAACGAACATATTATTTCGTGCGCAAAGTTGCAAATAACGCTCCATTCTTGCAGAGGAATGTTCGGCACCTTGATTTTCATATCCGTGAGGAAGTAATAGTACAATTCCGTTTTGGTTGTTCCATTTGTCTTCTCCACAAGAAATATATTGGTCTAACATAATTTGCGCTCCATTGCTGAAATCACCAAATTGCGCTTCCCATATTGTTAATGTTTTTGGACTTGCCAAAGCATATCCATAATCAAATCCCAAAACGCCATATTCTGACAAATGAGAATTGAAAATATTGAACTTTCCTGTTTTTCCTTGAATATTATTAAGAAGAATTACTTCTTCTTCAGAGTTTTCTACTTTCACGACAGCGTGACGGTGGGAGAATGTTCCGCGTTCTACATCTTGCCCAGAAATACGAACGTTAAAACCTTCTTGTAAAAGAGAACCGTAAGCCAAATGTTCCGCCATAGACCAATCTAACTTGTTTGTTTCAAAGAACATTGTCTTTCTATCGTTTATTAATTTTTGAATTTTACTAATAAACTTTTTGTCCGTTGGCAAATTACAAACCGCATTGGCAATGTTTGTAAGTCCTTCTTTTGGATAGGAAGTGTCGAATTTTTCAAGCATTTGAACGTTGGTAACTTGCTCATAACCCAACCATTCGTTTTGCATGAATGGCGTAATTATAGTTAAATCTTTTTTACGAGATGCTTCTAAGTTTACTTCCAATTTAGCTTTGTATTCTGTTTCTAATGTTTTGATGAAATTAGCGTCAATTACACCTTCTTCAATCAATTTTGCAGTATAAATATCCCTTGGATTTTTATGACTTGCAATAATTTTATATAATAATGGTTGCGTAAAACGAGGTTCGTCACCTTCATTATGCCCATATTTTCGGTATCCTAATAAATCGATGAATACGTCACTTCCAAACTCCATTCTGTAATCCAATGCAAATAACATGGCGTGAACAACAGCTTCTGTATCATCCGCATTTACGTGCAAAACGGGTGATAACGTAACTTTTGCAACATCAGTACAATAAGTAGAAGAACGTGCATCTAAATAATTGGTTGTAAAACCAACTTGGTTATTGATGACAATGTGAATGGTTCCGCCAGTTTTGTAGCCGTCTAATTTTGCCATTTGAATAATTTCGTACACAATTCCTTGTCCTGCAACCGCGGCATCACCGTGAACAGAAATTGGCAATACTTTCGAGAAATTGTCTGGAAAATATTTATCTTGTTTTGCTCTGGTAATTCCTTCAATTACAGCTCCAACAGTTTCCAAATGTGATGGATTTGGCGCTAAATTTAAGTTGATGTGTTTTCCAGTTCTTGTTTTTTTATCGGAAGTTAAACCCAAATGGTATTTTACATCGCCATCAAAATACTCTTGGTCGTAATCTTTTCCATCAAATTCAGAGAAAATATCTTGAGTTGATTTTCCGAAAATATTCGCTAAAATATTCAAACGCCCACGATGTGCCATTCCCATTACGAATTGTTCCACGCCTTTTTCGGCAGCAGCTTCAATTAATGCGTCTAATCCTGCAATTATAGATTCTCCGCCTTCAAGTGAAAAACGTTTTTGACCTACATATTTGGTATGCAAGAAATTTTCGAATGAAACAGCTTCGTTTAATTTGGTTAAAATTACTTTCTTTTCATCAGATGTGAACGTTGGCGTATTGTCATTTATGCTTAATTTATTTTGAATCCAATTAATTACTTCAGGTTTTCTGATGTACATATATTCTACCCCGATAGATTGGCAGTAGATTTTATCCAAGTGAATTATAATATCTGATAAGGTACAAGGATCTATATTAATCACTTTTGCAGCATCAAAAACAGTGTTTAAGTCGGATTGACTTAAGCCGTAATTTTCAATTTCTAACGTTGGGGAATAGGTTCTTCTATCACGAACAGGATTTGTTTTGGTAAACAAATGCCCTCTTGTTCTGTAGGCTTCAATTAGCTTAACAACTTGAAATTCTTTTTGCAGTTTTGCAGAAATTTCGCTGTAATCTTGTCCTTCCGAAGAAGTTCCAAGAGTTACTTCGGTCGTGCTATCTCCATTAGAAGAACTAATTCCAAAGTCGAAACCTTGAAAAAAACTTCTCCAAGATGGCTCCACGCTATCGGGATTTTCTAAATATTGATCGTATAGTTGCGCAAAAAAATCTGTGTGTGCTGCGTTTAAAAAGGAAAACCTATCCATAATTTTGTTGAATGTCCTGATTTGTAAAATTGTTACGCAAAAGTACAATAAATGAAATATAATATTAAATAATTTGAATACTTTTATGTTTTATTAATCAAAATTTTGAAATCAATGAGAAAATCGTACTTTTTAACAGTTTCAAAAATCAATTTGTCATTTTTATTAATTTTATTTTCAAAGAAACGGATTGGGTTTACTTGAGTGCATTGATACCATTTGTTAGGGTTTATTTTTAAAAAATCAGATGATTTATTAATTTAAAATTTGCATTTAAATAATATTAAGGGTGTAAATTCGTGTAAAATATTTTTAAAATGAAAAAAGTACTATTTACCTTATTTTTTTTCCAATTTGTGGCTTTGTTTTCTCAAAATAATTTACTGCAATCGGGCCCGATGGTTGGCTATTGCGAAATGAAAGAAGCCATGATTTGGGTGCAATCAACCAAGGAAGTCGGTGTTAGAATAGATTATTTTGATATCAATAATCCAAAAGAAATTTTTTCTTCGGCTACTCAAAAATCAGAAAGCAGTAACGGATTTACAAATCATATTGTTTTAAATAAATTACAACCAAGTAAACAATATCATTACGATGTTTTTTTTGATGGAAAAAAAATAGAATTGCCTTACGAAACTACTTTTTCATCAAAGAAAATATGGCTTTTTAGAGAAAATGCTCCAGATTTTACAGTAGCATTTGGCAGTTGTAACTATATCAATGAAGTGGCACTTGACCGCCCTGGAAAAGGGTACGGAAGTGGGTATCAAATCTTTGAAAGTATTAGTACTAAAAAACCTAATATCATGATTTGGGGGGGGCGACAACATCTATTTACGTGATGCCGATTGGGATAGTAAAACAGGAATATATCACCGCTATACTCATACAAGATCAATCAAAGAAATACAGCCTTTATTAGCTTGCACACAAAATTTTGCTATTTGGGACGATCATGATTTTGGTCCAAATGATGGAGATCGAAGTTTTTATAATAAATATGAAACTCAAAATGCGTTTAAAGACTTTTGGGCTAACAAAACCTACGGAACAGATTCAAATCAAAAGGAAGGCATTTATTCTACTTTTAACTGGGGAGATGCACAATTTTTCTTACTTGACAACCGGTTTTTTAAATCCCCAAATGATCGATTAACAGGAGAAAGAACCGTACTTGGAAACGCACAATTCGAATGGTTGATTGACGCTTTATCAAGTTCGAATGCTCCATTTAAAATTATTGTTATTGGAGGACAAGTGTTGAACACTGCAGCAAAATTCGAAAATTATGAAACCTATCCGAAAGAAAAACAAAAATTACTTTCTGAAATTGAAGCAAATAAAATTAAAGGCGTTTTATTTCTTAGTGGAGACCGACATTTTTCAGAATTATCAAAACTAAATCGCGAAAGCACCTATCCTTTATACGACTGGACGGTTTCGCCATTAACCTCGGGAATCGGAAATTCTTACAAGGATGATGTCAATAAAAACAGAGTTGAAGGAAGTTTGTATGCTCAGAATAATTTCGGAACGCTCTCTTTTTCAGGAAACAGAGACAACCGTCAACTAAAATTAACCTTGTTTGACGTTCAAGGAACCGAAGTTTGGAATAAAGTAATAACCCAAAAGGAATTAGAATAATTTTATTATTATTGAAACCTAATATTCTTAACCCCGAGGTTTTCAAAGAAACGGATTGGGTTTACTTGAGTGCATTTATGCCATTTGTAAGAGTTTATTTTGAACCAATTACAATATATGTGCTGGGTTCAATCGTTGGGTTAGTATTAATCGCTTCATTAAAAAAAATATAAAAATTTAAACATTTATTCAACTATGAAAAAAGCTTTGGTTTTAAGTTTATTATTATTAATTTATGCTTGTAAAAGCGAAGGTAATGCTTGTAAATATTTAGAAAAAAATGATGTTTGTATCAAAATAATTAATAAAAGTGGAGAAGAAATTAAATATTTGTCAGTAAAATATGAAAGAGGCAAAAAAGAAATTTTTAATTTAAATAATAATGAAAAAGCATTTATTTCTATAAATTCTCCAGGAGAAGGCTCTTATATGTTGGTTGTAGTTTTTGAAAATGGCGATATTGTAAAATCAAAAAATACATACGTTGAAGCGGGTTATAAAATGACAGAAATTATACATCGAAAGAAAATTGAAACTAAAACCAATTCGATTTTAAGTGACTATCGCTAAGACATTAGAAAAATCTTAAATTGCAAATTCACTGGCGAACTGTTTAATGCTCTATTCCATTTGAATTAGTTCATTACGTGAACTATTTTGAAAAACAAGCGGTAATAAATATCACAGAAAAACAATTTATTGTTAAATTTCAAATTAAATTTGGCAGAATGAAATTTAGTTCGGTAGTTTGCAATTCTAATAAGAACAAAATGAAATTAATTATTTGCATGATGTGTTGTATGATGCCGGAAATTTCCGCAGAGACAGCTATTGTGTAATTTTAAATTCTTAAAATATATCAATTAAAGCCTCTGCGATTTGCAGAGGCTTTTTTTTAAACTAAAATTAAAAATACTAATAATGAAAAATTCAATTTCAAATAAAATGATGATGTGTTGTATGATGTGCTTCTGCGCACCAACCAAATATTACCAAAAGTGAAAGAGAAACTCTTAATTATAGTTCAAACTATAAGCCCTTTTGGAACCAAACAAAAGGGCTTTTTTTATTTAAATCAAGTAACAAGTAACAATTTAATTTAACAAATAACCATTAATTTAATTCAACATGAGCACACAAAAATTTGCAACAAACGCATTACACGCTGGACACGACGTTTCGAAACACGCAGGAACGAGAGCCGTGCCAATTTATCAAACTACATCCTATGTTTTCAACAACTCGGATCACGCTGCCAATTTATTTGGACTTGCAGAAGCAGGTTTCATTTACACCCGTTTGAACAATCCTACAAACGACATTTTAGAACAACGTTTGGCCGCATTAGAAGGCGGAATTGCAGCAGTTGTTACCGCTTCTGGAACATCGGCAATTGCAACAGCCTTACTGGTTTTGCTAAAATCGGGTGATCATATTGTGGCATCCAACAGCTTGTATGGCGGAACTTATAATTTATTGAAAGTGACTTTACCACGATTAGGAATCACAACCACATTTGTAGATCCTTCAAATCCTGATAATTTTACAGCTGCTGCCAAAGAAAATACGAGAGTGTTTTTTGCAGAAACTTTGGGAAATCCAAAATTAGATGTACTTGATTTAAAGAAGATTTCGGCTGCTGCGAAAGCTTTCAAAGTGCCATTTATTGTTGATAATACAGTTCCTTCACCGTATTTATTGAACCCAATTCAATTTGGTGCCAACATTGTAATTCACTCTTTGACGAAATATATTTCTGGAAACGGAACGTCATTAGGAGGCGCAATTATTGACGCTGGAACTTTTGACTGGAGTAGCGGAAAATTCCCAGAATTTACAGAACCATCAGCGGGTTACCACGGATTAATCTATCACGAAGCTATAGGAAATGCGGCATTTATAGCAAAAGTTAGAATTGAAGGGTTGCGCGATTACGGAGCTGCTTTGAGTCCGTTGAATGCGTTTCAAATTATTCAGGGATTAGAAACGTTACCTATTAGAGTTCAAAAACACAGCGAAAACGCATTGGCTTTAGCCCAATGGTTAGAGACGCAAGAGGAAGTGGCTTGGGTGAATTATCCTGGATTAAAATCGAGTAAATATTATGCTTTAGCGCAAGAATATTTGCCAAAAGGACAAAACGGAATTGTGACTTTCGGATTAAAAGGGGGTTTTGAAGCGGCAAAAAAAGTAGCAGATCAAACTAAATTATTCTCGTTGGTTGCAAATATTGGAGATACAAAATCATTGATTATTCACCCAACAAGCACCACGCACCAACAATTGTCTGAAGAAGAGCAAATTGCAACGGGCGTGACTAAAGATTTAATTCGTTTGTCTGTTGGAATTGAAGATATTGAAGATTTAAAAGCCGATTTGGCAGCTGTTTTTACAACTATAAATAAATCATAATTAATGTATCAAACTTGTATAGCTAAATAAAAAACATTTAATTTGTGCCTTTAAGTTCAGAAATGTATTGAAATGTTATGAAGAAAGGCGGAGGGATTAGACCCATTGAAGCCTTAGCAACCCTACAAACTTTTGTAGAAGGTGCTGCATTCTACCACTTTTAGTGGGCAGATAACAAAAAGATTCTTCTAGTTTTTCTAGCTTTCTTTATAATATTTCCAGGCACAAATCAAATAATAATTAAGATTTGAAATTGGAAAATAAACTAAACCATATTATTTTACAAGATTTTACTACCGAAAGCGGTGCATTTTATAGTGCTATTAATTTGAGTTATCAAGTTTTTGGACGGCCTTTAAATACCGCTCCAGTCGTTTTGGTAAATCACGCACTAACAGGAAACTCAAAAGTGGTTGGTGAAAAAGGATGGTGGAACGATTTAATTGGAGACAATAAAACAATCGATACTACTTTTTATACTGTTTTGGCTTTTAACATTCCGGGCAATGGATATGACGATAACTTTGATACACTCTTTTTAAACTACAAAGACTTTTCGGTCAAAGACTTTTCAGTTGTTTTTTGGGAGGGATTAAAAGTGCTTGAAATTGAGTCGCTTTTTGCTGTAATTGGGGGAAGTTTAGGCGGAGGAATTGCTTGGGAAATGGCAGCATTAGAACCCACCAAAATTGATAATTTAATTCCAATTGCTACCGATTGGAAAGCTACCGATTGGGTAATTGCCAATGTTTTAGTTCAAGACCAAATTTTAAATAATTCGCAAAATCCTATTGCAGATGCCCGTTTGCACGCCATGCTTTTGTACAGAACGCCACAATCATTGAAATTAAAATTCAACCGAAAAGAAGCTGAAATAGCAAACAGTTTTCAAATAGAAAATTGGTTGAATCATCACGGAAAGAAATTGCAAAATAGGTTCCATCTTGCGTCTTACAAATTAATGAATCACTTGTTAAAAACAATCGACATTACTAAAAAAAGAAGTGGCTTTTTGGCTGTTGCAAATACAATAACAGCAAACATTCACATTGTTTCTGTTGATACCGATTTATTTTTTATACCAAGTGAAAACCGAGAAACATATGATGAACTAATTGTAACAAAAGAAAATGTCTTTTATCACGAAATTAAATCCATTCACGGACACGATGCTTTTTTGATAGAATTCGAACAATTATCAACTATTATTAGCCCTATTTTTAGTAAATAAATTATGTCAAAAATTAAAATAAATATCGTCCTTTTTGGTATTGGAAATGTCGGAAGTACTCTTATAAATCAAGTTTTAGAGAGTCAAAAATTCTTTCTGGAAAAGAAAAATATTGAACTGCGCTTTCCGGTAATTACAAATTCCACTCACGCTTTTTTTGAAAAAGAGGGTAAAATAAACTCGTGGGAAACTAATTTTTCAGAATTAGCTATTCCTTATAGTATTGAAGAAATCATAAGTTATGTAAAAAGAGAAGGTCTTGAAAATTTAATCGCTGTTGATGCTACGGCCAGTTCCAAGTTGGTAAAATCCTATATAAAATTAATTGAAAATAATTTTCATATCGTGTCCGCTAATAAAATTGCGAATACTTTAAGTTTTAATTTTTATACGGAATTGAGAGAAAAACTCAAGCAATACGACAAGCACTATTTGTATGAAACAAATGTTGGAGCCGGACTTCCAATTATAAATACAGTTCGTGACTTGCATTTTTCGGGAGATAAAATAACTAAAATTAAAGGCGTTTTCTCAGGTTCGTTAAGTTATATTTTTAATAGATTTGCAAATGAAGAAGTCCTTTTTTCGGATATTCTTAAAGACGCAGAAAAATTAGGATATACAGAACCTGATTCTCGAGAAGATTTATCAGGAAATGATGTGGCTCGAAAATTATTGGTTTTGGCGAGAGAAATTGAATTGGACACAGAATTTTCAGATATTAATATCACTTCTTTGTTGCTTCCAAATTTAAATGAAACCCATTCCAAACCAGAATATGCAATAAGTAAAAATTTATTTGA
>Ga0209107_10000112_pt1 | contig 47845 bp, 36 predicted proteins | sample LakErihyJuly2011_2_FD_187460 | JGI IMG/M metagenome (GOLD analysis project Ga0209107, IMG submission 187460) | Freshwater microbial communities from dead zone in Lake Erie, Canada - CCB hypolimnion July 2011 (SPAdes) (version 2) | ecosystem: Environmental > Aquatic > Freshwater > Lentic >...
TTTTACTAGAATTGTGTTTACATGTGACATCTAATTCTGTACCAGAACTTCTTAAGCATTTTCCCAAATCTGTATATGTATATAGTTCAATATTTTGTGGTATGTCAATAGCATGATACTTTTTTGTTACTATTCCTGAATCAACATCAGCATAATTACTTGTAAGTATAATTCCATGTGCTCCAATATAATATGTGGCTTCTTGTTTTTCCATAGTTATTGAAGATTGTTCCATATTACAATAATAAAATATAAAATATAAAATATTTTATTATTTTATTATTTTATTATTTTTATTTTTATACTACTTCTTTCTGTGTTTTTTGCTATTGTTCCATGTTATAATATAAAAATAAAATAAATAAAGCATTAAAATTTTATAATGGAAGTAATTTATAACCATTAGTGGTTTTAGTTATTCTAAATTCTTGATTTAAACTATGAATTTTGTGGTGGCAAGCTTCACATATATTTATTAAATTGGCTTTGTGATTTTTATTAAATTCTCCATTAATAATTCCGTTTTTTGCATTTTTTTGAAATTGTAAATGATGAACTTCTGTGCTTTCATAAACATTACATAACTCGCATAGTCCACGTAATTTATTTGAATTGTATCGACTTTTCTTTGCCTCTAATACACTAACATTTGATTTATTATATTTATTTCGAATAGCATATGCTCGTTCAATAAAATCATCAGGTAATGCCAATGATTTACATACCTCAAGTCCATACATTGAGTCACCTGATCCTTCTCTCAATTTTCTATCATAAATCAGAGTATTTTGGTTGTAATCATATAGCACACTCATATGATAGATTTTCATTTTATTAAGATTTTTAACTTCTTCATAGTCTAATACTTCGTGAAAATGTGTAGCAAATAAGAACGTGCTTTCTAATGTATGTAATCTCTCTAAACTGGCTACAAAAATGCTTAGTGCCGACGTAGTTTCTGTTCCAGAACATAATTCATCGCCTAAAATAATACTTTTAGATGTAGCATTTTTTAAAATAGTTCGTAATTCACACATTTCTACAGCAAACGTAGAGAGACCTTTAAATATATTATCATTTCCTAAAATGCGTGTAAATAAATATTCATATGGATAATAAGTAAATTCTTCGCATGGAACATACATTCCGGCTTGTGCCATTATAATAGCTATTCCCAGTGATTTAATAAAACTTGTTTTTCCAACGGCATTTGTTCCATATAATAATATTCCATTATTATTACAACCTACGGAGAGATCATTTGATACATATAATTCGTTAGTATTTAAATGCTCTATTAAACAATGTCTTATTTTTTTAAAATTAACATATGATTTACTAGTATTTTCACATAATTCATTGCTTACATTGCTTATTATAGGTTTACAATAATTGTATTTAACAGCATTATATGTTCTAGCATAACATACATCTATATGTGCTATAAATTGAGAGATTATGCCTAATAATGATAAATTAGAGTTATTAGAGTTATTAGAATTATTAGCATTTACTATTAAACTATTGAACTCGGCAATAATATTTTTATAATTTTTATTTATTGTAATTATTAGGTCTTCTCTCGAATTTTGAATTGTTTGTGCTATTTTTACTATGTCTGGACAATCAATAACATTATTTGAATTATTTGTTCCGTGATTTTTGAATACAATAGTTGATAAATCTAATATAATGGTTTCATTTTTTTTACTATATTTGGAAATATAATTTATATTACATTTTGCTCCAGAATTTTTTATAATTTTTTGTAATAATTCACCTAAAATACTTGCTCGGCGCTTTGTAATTAGTAATAATGCTTCATTTTTAGAAGTTTCATGAATTTTAACATATGATGTTCCAGTTAATTCATTATTTTCATTATTTTCATTATTTTCAAGATTAGTTTCTTCATTGCTCTCATTATAACTATTGCTTTTCTTAGCTTTATGTTTATTTTTTGAAGTTTTTGGTTTCTCATAATCGCTCAATAAATTAGAAAAATAATTAACTATTACTTCCAATTGTTGTTTAGAATCTATATTATTTTTAAATAATATGTTTTGTTCCTCATTATAGTTTTCATTAATAAAAACCAATTCCTCAAGGCTATAACTATTCAATTTATCAATAACAATAGCATCTAATTTATTTAAATCGAATGTTTTTTCAATATACTGATTAATAATAGTACATAAATTAGAAATATTATAATTTATATGCTTATTAATGTAAGTAGCCAGTATACTATTTTCGTTAATAGTGATTATTTTTTCAAATAATTTTGAAACATTTGAGAGATTACTATATAATACAGCAAAATCTTTAGGATCTATCTTACCTAAGATAACTTTACGTTCTATTTTTTCAATATCTCTCACATTTAATAAATATTCTCTAATAATTTTATAAAATTCTGTTTTTATTAAATGTTCTGTGACATTATAACAATCATTCAAAACATCAGCATCACATAGCGGATGTAATAAGTCATAATGAAATTTTCGTTTTCCAGCGTTAGTAATACTATTGTTTAAAAAATTAGCAACGCAACCTAATTTACCATTATGGCGCTGGTCACTAATCATATTTAATTGTTTGAGAGAATGATTTGCCAATATTAATTTATTATTAACATTGTCAAAACAAGGATAACTAATATTTTTAATTAATGAAGGGTTGTGTTTATACATAAAATCTATTAAAAAACATAAACTTTGATTAGCAATACTATAATTTTGAAACTCGTGTTTCTCTCTATATGAACCTTGTCCATATATTTTATCAATTAATTCTTGTTGATATATTTGTTTTTCACAATTAAGCGCTACTTTTTCAAAACTAATTATGTTACTTTTGTTTTCTTGTGTTTGTGTTTGTGTTTCATCTAAATAAATTTTATAAATTTTATGAGAATGAATATTGGCAAAACTAATAACATCGTCAATATATGTATTTTTAATAGTTTTATCATTATAAATTTTGCTTGTAATATTTGTAATAATTATTGCTTCCGCAGGATTATATATTGAGATATATTTTTCTAATTGGTCATATGTTGTTGGACTATTTAAGAATTGATGATAATATTCATAACTTACTATTTTACCTGTGAAAATATTTATAATATTTAATCCAATAGTAACATTTTCTGTTTTAACTGATTTATTTAGTTTACTATAATGAATCCATATACATATTGTATTATTGCTTAAATTATTATTTGTGTTACTATTTTCATTATTACTATCTTCATTAGTTAAACTATAATAATCATTATTATCAAAAAATGTTCCAGGAGAATATATATTCTCTAGGCAGCGAGTAGTATTTTTTGTATCACTAGTTTGATCGTAAACTAAAACAGTATAACCATGCATTATCATTTTTTTAACATATTTATCTTTTTGTGCTAAGCAAAATCCGGCCATTACTACTTCATTATTATCTACAAAAGTATTTTTATTAGCAATAACCATATCATTAATTTGAGTAAAATCTAATATATTGCTTCCTTCATAAACATTTTTACCTTTTTTAATGGCATAACATTCATAAAAACTACCTACTTGCATTAATACTAATGTTTTTTCGCCATAAAGTTGTTTGTATTTTTTTGTGATGTCTAAATATTCTTTTACTAATGCCATAATATATTTTATTACCTATTATGATAAGAAAATATATTTTTAAATACTAATGTTTAATATTTAATGTTTTTTATTTAATGTTTTTTTATGTTTCTTATGTTTCTTATGTTTTTTATATTTGCGTCGCTTTCTTGTGCCTCCGTTGTTTGCTGGTTTTTCTAGTTCTGCTAGTTCTAATTCTGCTTGTTCCGGTGTTAAAGTGACAATACCAGGAAGTGGTCTATTCATCAGACTTTGTATTCTTTCTGCATCTGCTAGTGCTGCTGCTCTTGCTTCATCTTCTTGTATTATTTTTTCTAGTTCTGCTATTACTTCATCTTCTTGTATTCTTTTTTCTAGTTCTGCTAACTCCTCTGCACTTAATTCTTTTGTTGTTGTAACAGGCTTTTTACTATTTAAAAACCTACTAACAAAACCTCCTCCGCCAAGTTTAGATCTACTTGCTCGTTCTGCTCGTCTCGTTTTCAGAACTTGTTTCCATGTATCTAAATATAATTTATATTTTGGATTTTCTTCAATTTCTTTAAGTTTTTTTTCAAGATACTTACAATTTTCATATTCTGTCTCTATACTTTCTTTAGATATTTTAAGTTTATCTAATTTGTCATCTAATTTCGAAACAAATTTGCGAAATCTGTCATCTTTTATAGCGTTTGGCATGGCTCGTTGTATTAAATTTGATATCTCTTCAATTTCACTATCATAGTTACTTAGTTCTTCTTTAAAAAAATTTTCGCGTCTTCTACACGCATTAATTTGTCTTAGAAGTATAGTTAAGTTTCTTTTATCTTCTGGTGTAATTGTTAGGTTAGCTGTAATTGTTGGGTTAGCATTTTTCAATTCATCATCAGAACCAACATTAACAATAGAAGTAGAACTTTTTTGACCTGGTGACATACTCAATACTCCACTTTTACTTTTGTTCCGTTGTGTTAAACTTTGAGGTTTTGTGGAATCTCTTTTTCTGGAACTTGAAAACATCCTACTAAACATGGATGACGACATTTTATAGTTTATATATATATATATATATATATATATAAAATATAAAATATAAAATATAAAATATAAAATATTTAGTGTCCTTTTTTTGAAACAACAGAACCACCTCCTCTAACTCGTGATAAAACATTGTTTATTAAATTTATATCTTGGTTTTTACCATTTAATTGAATGTAATCATTACTATCTTTTATACGCATTGATGCTGTTCCAATAGTAGATAATCGTAATCTTTGTATTCTTAAATCACTACTTGTGTTATTTAATGGTTTTCCATAAATAATAGATGATGGTTTTCCTAAAACGGAACTATAATCAATATTTTTATTTACATTATTAGGATTATGTGAAGAAAAATTATATGCTCGTCTTCCTAATATAAATGTACTAGTTCTATCTGATACATTACTACCATTAGAAGGCATATTTTTAGATGTAGACATTTTATATATACTTTGAATAAAATAAATTATATCATTTTCATATTCATATTCATTTTCATATTCATATTTTGTCTAAATTTATTAATATTAGTATTAAATGAAAAAATATTATTACTCATTTTTTCTAAATAGGATGTATTTTTATTATCTGTATTTAAAATAGTGTTAAACTCAGTAACTATGTTGGGTATTTCTTTAATAACAGGTTCTACAATTGGTTCTGGTTCTACAACTGGTTCGACTAGTGGTTGAATTACCAATTCAATGACTTGTTCTGCTTCTACGACAGGTTCTACTACTTCTTCAACAACAGGTTCTGTGATTGGTCCAACAACATGTTCTACGACAGGTTCTGTGATTGGTTCAACAACATGTTCTACGACTGGTTCTACGACTGGTTCTACTACTTCTTCAACAACAGGTTCTACGACTGGTTCTATTACTGGTTCTGTGATTGGTTCTGTGATTGGTTCTGTGATTGGTTCTGTGATTGGTTCTGTGATTGGTTCTGTGATTGGTTCTACTACTGGTTCTATTACTGGTTCTACGACTGGTTCTACGACTGGTTCTGGTTCTGTGATTGGTTCTGTGATTGGTTCTGTGATTGGTTCTGTGATTGGTTCTGTGATTGGTTCTGTGATTGGTTCTGTGATTGGTTCTACTACTGGTTCTATTACTGGTTCTACTACTGGTTCTATTACTGGTTCTACTACTGGTTCAACAACAGGTTCAACTACTGGTTCAACAACAGGTTCAACTACTGGTTCTGTGATTGGTTCAACTACTGGTTCTACTACTTCTTCAACAAGAGGTTCTACGACTGGTTCTACAACTGGTTCTGTGATTGGTTCTACAATTGGTTCTTGTTCTACAACTACTTCTAAACTAGGAGAATCTTCCATATTTATAATATAAATATAATATTATAAATATAATAAATTATTTCTAAATAATTTTAACTATTTAGAAAAGTTATTTTCTAACTCTATTAATAGCATGTTGTGATTGTGAATTTGCTGCTCCTCCATAACCACTATCATTATAAGTTTTATTTATAGCTTGTAATTTTTTAAATCTAATATAGTCAGAACCATCGTGAACAAATTTAGGATTTCCAGAATACATTGCGTTTCCATCTTGACTAGAAATTCCATCTCCTCTAACTTGAACACGTGATAAATTATTACCTCCAACTTGATTAGGTAGTCTTCCATATTTAATATTTGTGGGTTCTATTTTATTAGTAACAACATCACCGGCATTAAAAGCAGTTCTAAAAGGTCCTAATATATTTTGCGAGTAAAGTAATGGAGATGATCCTAAACCCTCAATTTTCATATTTCCAAAAGCCCTTATTAATTGTCTGCGACTTACTGCTCTGTCATTTCCACCTTCTATATGTCCGTGTAACATAGGTTGTTTGCCATTAGGATTTCCACCTAGTTGACTTGGAGTAAATTCTAAAGACATAATATATATAATAAATATTTATTATAAATATTTATAATAAATATTTATAATAAATATTTATTATAAATATTTTAATTTATTAATAAATCTTACTATTTTAATAATATTCTTAATCTTAGCATTCTAGAAGAGTAAGAAGTATTAGCAATAGGTTTTCCATAAACAATAGATGTAGGTTTATTTAAAACTAAACTATAATCCACATTTTTTTTAGAATTTCTAGAATAATATGAAGAAAAATTACAAGAAGTATTATTTGAATTAGTGTATGTAAAAATCATATATATATTCTAATAATTTAAATATTTTTTATAAATTAAAAAAAATATTTTTCTTAAATAATCACAAAAAAAATATAATTTATATACACAATAATTTATATAGACAATAATTTATTCACACATAATTCGCGGAGCAACATTCATTGTTATTAATTCTTGAAACATCAATTTACAAGCATAAGGTAATTCAACATATTTAAAATCATTTCTATTGCTACAAGTATTACAATAATGAATATGTTCTTTATTGTTAAATGAAGCAATCATTCCGCATTTATTACATACAAATACACTAAATGCGTCAGAAGCATCATAAATTCTCCCCTTAGTAAATCGCGATGCTCCATGCGAAATCATACAATCACGCTCCATTTCACCAAAGCGTAATCCACCATCTCGCGATCTGCCTTCAGCAGGTTGTCTTGTTAAATTTACCATTGGTCCAATTGACCTACTATGTTGCTTATCATTAACCATATGTTTAAGGCGTTGATAAAACGCAGGACCAATAAATATATTCATAGTCAATTGCTCACCTGTTAAAGCATTATACATTAATTCATTTCCTTTTGATTCATAACCCAAGTCATTTAATTTATCAATAATAGTAGAAATTTCAAAATCACCAAAACTTGTTCCATCTCCAAATAATCCCAATTCAAGTAAGACTTTCCCTAATAGTGTCTCTTTTAATTGAGCAATAGTCATTCGACTGGGAATAGCATGTGGATTAATAATAATATCGGGCTTTAATCCGTTTGCCGTAAATGGCATATCTTCTTCAGGAATAATATTACCAATAGTTCCTTTTTGTCCATGCCTACTAGAAAATTTATCACCAATTACTGGTTTGCGAAAATTTCTAATACGAACTTTACAAAAATTATATCCATCTCCATTTGATTCAACATAATTCTTATCAATATAACTTTCTTCGTGTGTTCTATATGAAATTGAACCATCGCTATATTTCATTGTTTTTGTAAAATCATTTTTATTTTCTTTAATTGGAATAACTTTTCCAATAATAATATCCCTATCTTCTATTAAACTATTTTCAGGAACAACACCTTGATTGTTTAATTTATCGTAATTAGCAAATTTAATATTTTTAGTTTTTGTTTTATCTGGTTTACACCTCATTTCTTCAGTGCCAAAAAGTTTTTTATCTTCATCTTTTTCCGTGTGATAAATAGTTGCTAAAAATAACCCACGATCAATTGCTCCTTTATTAAATAATAACGAGTCTTCTTGATTATAACCAGTATGACTCATAATTGCTACTATTACTTGTTGTCCGGATGGAATATTATTTAACTTAATAATATTCATAATACGCGTTTCAACTAATGGACGCATTGGATATGTTAACACATAGGCAGTTTTATCCATTCGATTATCATAATTAGTCACATACATACCAATTGCTTGCTTACCCATTGCGGATTGATATGTATTACGAGGCGATTGATTAGAGTCAGGAAAAGGAATACATGACGCCAAAACTCCAAAAATAGTACTTGGATGAATTTCACAATGACTATAATGATAAATATTATTACTATTTGAGTTATGTAAATCACTTACTCTCATAGCAATCATTGCGTTATTTTGTTCATATGAATCTACATATTCAATAATAGAATCCTCTAATTCTATAGCAACAACTAAGTCGTCCCAACTTAATTCACCACATTTAACTTTTCGAATAATAGTATCACTATAAGCAATTTTATTATTTTTAACTTTTAATAAAGGACGCGTAATACGTCCAGCATCATTACAAACCCTGATTTCTTTTAATTTACTATTAAATATAATTGAAGTATAAATATTAATGATGCCCTTATATTTTTTCTCTTTTAAACTAGTGTAAATTTGTTGGGGATCCTTTGTTACTCCTACCCACGAACCATTAATAAATACTTTCACATAATCATCTAGATCTTTATATGAACCATTATAAGTATCAATATTAATAATACTAGGTAAAATATAATCGTAAAGTCCTGAACTATTAGAGTTAATAGTAATATGTGCTAAATAGGCTAAATTTTTAACTATTCCAATAGATTGACCTTCTGGTGTTTCTGCCGGACATAAAAATCCCCAAGTAGAGTTATGTAATCTACGTGGTGGAACTAATTTTCCACTTTTATCAATTGGTGTATTTACACGTCTTAAATGACTTAAGCTTGATAAATATGTTAGTCTGTTTAATACTTGCGCTACTCCTACCTTATTACTATTGATTTGTTTAATACCAAAATCTCCTGTTGCTAATGCACGTTTAATACCTTGCTCAATAGTGGTTGACTTAATAATTTTATAAATATTTGTTTTTGTAATTATGTTCTCATAATCATCATTAGATTTCCAAGAACCTGTATTAATTTCGCGAATAATTTGCTTCTTCATATCCTTAACAAGTTTATTAAAATAATTTCGCAATAAATTATTTAACAATGGTCCTGTTAAATCTACACGTTTATTAATATATGAGTCCCTATCACTTTCTAGTAACCAACCAAATGAAGTTTGAAGTAAAATATTTGTCATATAACCAAGCATATAGATTTTCTGTTTTTCTGTCTTACAATGTGGGAAAATATCATTATTTAATACTTCAATAGCAAACTCATGTTTTTTCTTAGAACCTGTTTCTTTATCCATATTCATAGGAGTGTATATCACGTTGGCAACAATATACTTAATTGCTGCTTCTTGCGTTAAAACTTTATTGGCTTCAATAATTGATGCTTTTAATGAAAGTAGCATTTTTTGCATATTTTCTTTAGTAATATTAAGCATAATTAATTCACAAATTTCTTTATCACTAATAATATTATATGCCCTAAATATAATAAATAAAGGAATTGGAATCTTAATGCGTGGAATTTGTAAGTAAAGAGCATTACCATAACCATTATTTCTTGACGCAATTAAAATATTAATTTGCTTTGGTGAAATACATTTCCAATCTGGAATACACTTCATTTCTGATTTCCAAGACCATTTATTATTATTTTTTTCAATATTATAACAATAAATTTGATTTTCGGCTGCTCGTTCTTGACTAATACAAGTTTTTTCTGAACCATTAATAATAAAATATCCACCAGGATCCATATAGCATTCGCCTGTTTCATGATGATTTAAATGTTTATATTGATTTAATACACAAAGGTCTGATTTTAACATAATTGGAAGTTTTCCAATATGGACATTTTTAATCTTTTTTTGATAATTTAGGACATTTTTATAATTTTCGCCATTACGTACAATATATTTAATATTTAAATCAATAGTCATTGCTGATGAATATGAAAAGTTACGCAAACGAGCTTCTTGTGGAAACATAAGTTTTGTTGAACCATTATTTTCATAAATTTGTGGACGATATATTGAAAAATTCTCAAATGTAATTTCTATTTCCAATCTATATAAATTTAATTCTTTAATAAAATCATGTTCAGAAGCAATAATTAATGGATTAAACATTTCTATAGTTTGTTGAATTTGATTATTTACAAAGTAATTATATGATTCTAATTGGTGCTTAACCAATTGTTTTAGATGTTTGTGCTTAAAATATGCTTCAATTAGAATCCATGGAATTTCCGAATTATGAATTTCCTCATTGGGGTTGGGAATTTGTGTAGTCATAATTTATTATTGATTACAAAACTTTAATATTTTATAAATCAATTTTTAATAAAATTAAATTTTTAATAAAATTAAATTTTTAAAATAGTTTTATAATAGTATATTGACTTTGTAAAATACAAAAATTGGTTAATAATTTATATTTAAAATATAAATTATTACAAATAATATGAGTACACAAAAAATATTACAAATAAATCCAGAGTTATTTAAATTTAATGGTAAAAAAAAGAGTTTAAAGACGAAAGAAAAAAAAACTAGACCCATTTTAGATAAAACACAATCATTAAAATCTAATAAATTAAAAAAGGAATTATTAAAAAAAGTAAAAGATTATCAAAAAAACAAAGAAATAGAAGTCATAAAAGATGAAAAGAGCAAAGAGAACAATGAGACTATGCCAGGATCTAATTTATTTAATTCAAAAGATTTTGAAAATAATGATTTTGAGAGAGAATTTAATAAATCTCTCACATTTTTACATGATTTATCAAAAAAAAACAAAGATAAAAATAAAAAGAAAACATTGAAATTGGCAAGCACAGACATAAATATTGATATTCCTAAAGATAGTTTAATATATAATTCATGTAACGAACCCAATTATGGTTGTTTAAAAAATGGCTCAAAACCAACATTTAGAGAATTAAATAAAACACAAAAGCACAATACAAATAATACAAATAATACAAATAATACAAATAATACAAATAATAGTAAAAGACTAAAACTAGCATTAGAAAATAATACATATTATGATCATTCAGAGTTTCATAATAAATATCAAACAAACAATACTATAACTAGTGAGACTAGTGAGACTAGTGAGACTAACAAACCAAATATTGAATTGAAAATAGCGGAAAAAACTTCAGATGAAGTAGTTAGTGCTGTTACTCTCTCAAATAACAAACCTATTAGCAAATTAAATAATCAGGTTACTAATGAAATAACAACTTCTCCTTATGATTACACTGATAATTATTTTGCTAATAATAAAGAACAAGTTCCAACTAAAGATGTTCCAACTAAAGATGTTCCAATTAATGAAGTTTTACCTAGCGAAACTATTCAAATTAAAGATGAAGACTCAAAAGAAGACTCAAAAGAAGACTCGAAAGAAGAGTCATATATTCCAAAATTACGCAGAATTACCAGAACATACAAGTATAAATTAGGAAAAAAGAAAGATAATAAACATATTGGATTGCTTATAAAAAATAGAGAAACACAAAAAAAAATAAAGCAAGAAGTATCACAATTAAAACAACAACCTATTCAAGATGTTAAAAACTTTTTACGAGAAAAAAATTTAATAAAATTAGGTTCACAAGCGCCTAATGATGTATTACGAAAATTATATGAAGATAGTGTATTGGCCGGGGAAATCACAAATACAAACAACAACAATCTAGTTCATAACTATTTAAATGATGTATAAATATGTATTAAAAATAAAAATAAAAATAACTATTTTTTCTTAAATACTAATTTTAACATTATTAAAATTAAAAATATTGAAAATCCAACATAATAAAGTTTAATCAATAATTCATCTTCAAAATTAATTGCGTTTTCTATATTTATGGATTCTAACATTTTATCAATGTCTGAAAAATTTTGTATTTTATCAATATTTTGTTTTATAATATTATTACTTATATTAGGTTCATTGTTATCATAATTTTCTGTTGTTGAACTTGGTATAGTTTCTGATGTTGGCATGGTTGTTGGAGGTGGTGTGGTTTGTATAGTTGGAATAGTTATTGCTCCATCACTTAAATTATCTGGTTTTATTCTTTTAAGGTCATCAAGAGCAAAATATACTGATGGACTATTTCCACTATAGTTTCTTGTGCCTCTAATTCCATCCATATTATAGTCAACCAAGTGACATTTAACACTTGATTTCATACAATAAGGTTTAGTGCTTCCATTAAATGATGAAACTAAATCTAACACGTTTGTTCCTATTTTTGTAGCACTATAAAATGCTGATGGTATTACACCGGTTAGGTCAGCATTACTTTGTCCACCTGTTAAGAAACTTGAACCATCCGTTATATTATTTATATACTTATGTATATAAGGAGTTTCTCCTGTTGGAGTTATAATATTTCCAAGACTATCAACAGGAGTACATTCTATATTTGTTTTTAAAACATACTTATTACCTATTACACCTTGCCCATTATATAAACATTCATCTGATGTTGCCTTATTTGCATCTGATACTAAATAATCTACATAATTAAACATACCGCCAAATACTTTTGCTGTATTATCCATTTTCCATCCACCACTATTAAAACCTCTTGTATCTACCATTTTATCGCTTGGTTTTACACAAAAAGCATAATTATGTTGAAAACCAAAAAGTTCATCAACAACACATTTTTGTGAATCGCTCATAATTAAACACTTAAAATAATATAATATTATAATTATATTATTTTATGAAATAACACATATTATTTTATGAAATAACACATATTATCTTTCTGGAATATCAACATTTACGCCTTCTACTCTGCTTAATATTGATTCGCTTTTATTTACTTCATCCTTACGATTATGAGTTTTATTATTTTTATAGTTATTTGCTTTTTTTTCTGTATCTTTCTTCATTTCTTCTTTATTGGAAAATTTACAAGAATTATTACCTTCAATAATTTTAAATACAGAAGTGTTATTTACAAAAAATATTATTATTAATAAAATAATTAATAAAATAAGTATTATAACTTTATATGATTTGAAGTTATGTTTCAAACTATTAAATAATTTACTATTTAAAAAATAAATCTTATTTGACATAATCTAATATATAATAACAATTAAAATAATACAAAAATACTATAAAATTTATTATTTATAAATAAATAAATATTATAACTATATATATTAATATGAGACTTTATTTTAATCAAATAACTCCAAATATTATTTCAAAAGGATCAGAAAATAATAATGTTACAATTGTTCCTAAAATTGTAAAAAATGATTTGCCTACTAATAATAATACTTATACTCCTTGGTCGGAAGATTGTGCTATTAAAAAATATAAATTCAATGCTAATCCTATTAGACATTATAGAAAACAATATGTAAATACAAATACAAATAAAACTACAACATTTAGCAATTTATCTTTAATAGGAAATTTAGACAAACCAGGCGCTAATATTGTTACTAATGTTAATACGCCAAATAATGATTCGACAAATTGTAATTTAAGTATATATACTTATTTGGATAAATATGTTGGATGTCAAACACTAAGTGGAGACAAATTCTACGATCCTTCTTTAAATAAAATGATATGTGTTTCATTTAATCCTAGTGCTTTAGTAATTAAAACAGCATCCACAAATTTATCACATAGTTATGCTTCATCACATAGAGAATATTTATATAGCAAAAATAAAACATTTAATCAAAATTTACCTTTAACAACAAATGAAAGTATTAGTGTTAACAATGGAAAAATACTAGGAGAAACTTATGATGGGGAAACAATATGTCGTTCATTTAACCCATCAAATAAAAAATTTCAATGCCAAGGACCAGTTAGTTCAAGTGCGAGAATTTCAAGTTTAAAGTATAGTTGTGATGATAGTGTTCATTGTAAAAAAACTTATATTAATACATTAAATGATAATGATCCATTAAGTAAGAAAAAGGTGTCACCGGCATGTGTTGATGATACTACAAAAATACGTAGAAAACGTATTAATATTTTAAAATAAATTCCTTATTTATAGTAAATTGATGTTTTTTACACCAATTTATTGATTTTTGTATGTTAATATTTACTAACATATTTAATTTATTAAAATACTTGCTCACTATTTCATTACTAATATTTGTAGATGACAAGTCAATCATTTCACTTTGACTATTATTATTTTCTATAATAATATAGTCATCGCTAAATATTTCTATACTAGTAGTATTTATAATATTTGTACTATTTATAGTATTGTCATCATCATTAATAGTATTGTCATCATCATTAATAGTATTATTATACTGAATATTTTTGTTAAAAATATTTAAATATTTCAAAAATGAATTATAATTATTATTCAATAAATTATATTGAATATTTAAAATTTTAAACTCTCTTATTAAATTAATAGTATTTTTAATATTTTCCAATTGCTGTTGCCCATATATAGAATTTATTTCTTGTAACTTCGTAATAAATAATTGATTTAATTGAATATTAAATAAACTATAAATTGTCTCAACTTTATTAATCAATAAATCAAAATTTTCTATAATGTTTGATATAATTTTTTTATTATTATTTTTAAAATTTCTACAAATTATATATTTTTCGGAATTAGCACATCTGCTTGTATTTGGTTTAAATATAAACACATTTTCATATAAGTTACATAATAAATATATAACTTCTATTGTTTTTATTTTAAATACATCAAATATTTTTAATATAAAATTTCCTCCTTGTTTTTGCATTATTAACGCAAAAAAAACTTGTGATAATATTAATTTAAATGACATATCTTCTTGATTATTAAAATCAAGGGAAAAATCAAATCCGCCATCCGCAGTAATATAATCCATAGATCTAAAATATTTTTTATAACAATAAATCAAGTTTTCTTTTAAAAATAAATCGCCTGTTTTTGATGCCCCATATTCTATTTTAATATTTTTATTATTGCTCAATAATTGTGTGGCCTTTTTCCACGAAGGAATATTAACATTATCACTAATTAATGTCATACCATAATAAGTATCTTGCTTATTATTTCTTTTATAATTAAAAGCCTCTATAAATCCACCTGGACCTTCAGCCAAATGAAAAGATTGTATATTTGTAGGTTCATTTAAAAAACTAAATGTATCTATTATTTCTATCATTTTGAAAAAAGACCGCGATAATGGTTTATGTTTACATAAAGAACATTTATGATTAGGAACAATAGTATGTATATATTCATATGGATTTGTAATTTTTTTCAAAATATCCCAATATTCATAATATTCGTCAATAGTTTGCTTTAACAAATGTAAATAATTATATAATGAATAACATATTATTATATCATTAGCATCAGATACTATATTTGCTTGTGACTTATTATTTTTATATATAATATTAAAATCTAAATTCAAATTATTCAAATTTGGCAAATTAATATAGGTCATATAATTTTTTTATAGTTACTTTATTAACTAAGTATAGAAAAATACATTTATATATTTATTTACAAATATATAAATGTGTTAATGTATGGAATTTAATATTTTGCTTTGAGATTTATGTATGTTTATTGAGCTTTCTTAGTTTGTGTTTTTTGTGATTTCTTTGTTTCTGCTTTCAGAGTTTTTTCTGCTTCTTTTGCCGCTTTCTTTTCTTGTGTTGCTTTTAATTTTTCCTCTTCTTTTGCTTTCTTTTTTTCTTCCGCAAGTTTAAGTTTTTCATCTACAGATAATTTAATTTTATTGGTTGCTTTGCTTTGTTTTTGCTGTTGTTGCTCTTCTAATTGTTCCTCCAATTTTTCCTCTAAATCTTGTGTTTCTTTAATATATTGGGATGCCAATTTTTTAGATTTTTCATCTATTTTTTCTTTTTCCTTAACTTCAAATTCTTCATCTATTTTTTTAAACTCACCAATAACCTCCTCTTGTAATTCTTTTTCTTTTAATTCCTGCTTTTTAGATACTAATTCATCTGGTTCATATTCAACATTTCTAATCTTTTTAAATATAAAGTAATTATTTAAAAACGAAATTTGTTTTTCTTCATCACTTAATTGTGTTGAATTTCCTAATTTTTTTAATAAATAATTATTACTTGTCACTTCGCTATTCATAAAATTATATAGTTGCTCAAAATTACCCATTGAACCTGGCAAATTCAATTGTTTATATTCTGTTTCATTTAATAAAACAAATCCATTATTTTCCATAATTCTTAGTAAATATTTATAATTAACCAAATATTCTTGAAAAGTTTTATTAATTGTTTCTTGATAAACATTAATAGCATAACCCAAACTAGACTCATCATCCTTAAATTCCTTAGCCTCATATTTTTTTGTTAATTCCCATATTTTTTTCTGATTTTTAAATAAACTAATGGATTCATTAATATTTAAAGAATTTAACATATTAAATATTTTGCTCCCATCATAACAAGTTCCAATAAAATATCCTTCTAAAGAGGTACACTCTTTTATATTTTTAATAAACTCATTTAAAACATTTTCACTTTCAAACATATAATGCATGGCAAATTGTATAGAACTAATATTAAACCCATTTTTTACAATACCATAGTTATTGTATACACCTTTACCTAATAAGACTTCATTTTTTGTCCCTTCGCCAAAAAGAGCTTTAATTATTTGTCTTGATTTGTCATCATATAATGCCGAACCATCTTTAATATTATGACTACTATTACCATGTAAGAATAATGCTTTAGGAATAACCGCATAACGTTGAGCATAATTTAAATAGCGAGAACATACACCATCCAATCTATTTTCAATATTATCTTTGCTTAAATCTAAACCTAATACAAAATTGAGATTTGCGGAAATCCATTTAGGCAAATCACCTCCTTTACCAACAGCATAATCTATTAGCGAATATCCTGATTTGGATACTTTATTTATTAGCATACTTTTAACATATAAATTATGAAAATCACGCAAAGCTTGTGTTTCAGATGTTTTGGAAATTTTATTATAATATACATCATCGTCATTATTAATTGTTACTCCATTTCCAGTCATTAATATTGATTCACTTATTGGATTATGAATAGATTGCCAATTTGAGTTTGCCGTATGATAAGCATTACCAAAGTTTTTAACTCCTGAACGTAGTTCCGATGTTTTATCAGAACGGACTCGTAATGGTTCCCATCTCCAAAATTCTGGATTATTACTATTGTAAGCAAATTCTACAATGGTATTATCTTCAATTTCATCACCTTCTAGCGTATAAATCTTAAGATTATTTGCTTCATCTAATTTACCCATAATATTACATAATCCAGCATTAACATCGTTTGGATTTGTTGGATAAAAGCGACAAGGTTTATAACTATTAATATAAGATTCTTTAGTATCTCGCTTAATGTTATTATTAATAATATCATTATATGGATTTATATAACCATGTTTTTTTTCATCAAAACCTACATTCAATATTAAAGTGTAATAATTTTTAACTTGATTATATGAAGTTAAATCTTCGCCTTCATTATTTAAGGTTCCAATATAATTTCCGCCCAATTCATTTTTTTTAAATCTAATTAAGAAATCAATAGTGTTATAGCGCGGAGGTTTCCATTTAAATGATTCATTCCATGTTGTTTTATAATTCGGCGCAGCAACTCCCGTTTTTGAACTACATACACCTGTATTTGCTGGTGTAAAAATTAATCCATCTGTATTATATTCGTATAATCCCTCATTAATATTATTTAAAATTCTAGCACAACCATTAAATATATGAGCGCCATAAAATTTTTTAACATTAAATTTAATATGTATTTCTTTACTATTTGTAATTGATTTCAAATCAAGACTTTTTATTACGCTATTTAAAATTATGAGCCGATAATTGATATTTTCCTCATTTTTACTTTTTTCTCTTTTGCTTTCTTCTTTTTCTTCTTCTTCTTTTTCTTCTTCTTCTTTTTTGCTTGTTTCTTTTTTGCTTGTTTCTTTTTTGCTTGTTTCTTTTTTGCTTGTTTCTTGTGTGGTCTGTTCTTCAATTGTCAAATTTATGAAAGGTAAACCTGTTACATTTTTTCCATTAAAATAATATATATCAAAACAAGCAAATACATTTATGTATTCACCCTTTTTATTATGTAAAATATGCTCGCCATCTATAATAGTATTAAATAATTCTTTTTTCTCGCTATAGCATCCAGTAAATTGTATATTCATAGTTGTAGAAATAAAGTATAATTTTCCCTCTGATGATATATATAGCAATTTTCTAGTTCCATCTGCTTTATCTGTGACAGTATAATTATTCCTAATATTTGGAATAGAATTATTTGTATCATTTATTTCTGTTTCAGGTAAAATATTTACCATTTGTAATGTTGTTGATGATGGACCAATAAAATCTTTTATATTTGGTAGCATCATAGTTTTATAATCTTGACCTTTTGCCAATTTTAAATATTGTTGTATAGCAAAATCCATCTCATTTAGCGTTATTGGATAATTTGTTTCTTGTAACCCTATTAAAATATATTTAATAACTTTGCGCAAATTTGTATATAGAAATTCCGCGTTTGAAAATGTTTTGTTGGCAATAATAACTTCATTATTAAATTCTATTTCTATTTCAAAATTTTCTAATGAATTGAAAACCTCCGAATCTTTAATATTAAATTGCTCAATAAATTTACCATATTGTGATTTAGAAGTTTTAACAATACTACAATGAATTAAAAATGGTAAATGTGGATGTCTATATTCATAGCGTTTAATATACCTAAATATTTTTTTAAATGAATTCCATTTACTATGTAGTTCTTCTATAGCATTATGATTTCTAGAATAATTTTGCTCCGTTTGATAACACACGCGAAAGTTATAATCATCAAAATCTAATGGAAATAATTGTGTGTCATTATTTTTAAAATATTCTTTTTCTACAAATTTAATATTATTTTCATCCAAAATTCCAGATAAATTATTTAATTTACAATAGCTTTGAATATTTGGTAGTCCATTTATTTGCGTTCTAATATTAGATAAATTGCTAGCATTCATTATTTTCAAAAAATAATTTTCATTAATTAATTTAAAATCATAATTCAGCAAACTCTTTATAACATTGTAAAAATCCACTTTATTAATATTTTTAATTTTCTTTGTTCCAAATCGAATCTCAAATTCCGGATATATATTTTCGGAAAATCGCGTATAACTTGACAAATATGTTTCAATGTATTTTAAAAATTTTTTGCTTAATTCTTCTTTCTGAGTTTCTTTGGTCGTTTCTTTGCTTAATTGACTTTTACTCATAATTAATATATATTATTATTTATTATTTATTATTTATTACATTGTAATAAATAATAAATTTCAATTTTGTTAAAAAATATAATATTAAAAAATAAAAAAATTCTAATAGCATTACTTTAATGAATTCAAATTAATTTTTGTATTATATTTTCATACAATTCTTGCTTTTTCTTTTTTTTAGCATGTTCATCATATATATTAATGCCTAACTTTTCAGCAATTAAAACCAAGTCATCTAGTTTATAATTACTAAATGCTTTCAGTGGTTTTTCAATATTTTCAATAACATAATAAGATTTCAATATGTTTTGAAGTTCTTCTTCTGTTATGCTATTATTTGCTAGTTCTATATCAAAATTATTAAATTGAGAACTCATTTTTACGTTCGCTATTTTTAACAATTTATAATTTTGTAAATTAATAACTTTTTCGTCACTATTCGTACATAAAACACAATATGTATTATTGTCGCGAATTACTATAACATTTACCAAATACAATACACATAACGCATGAAAAGTTTTGAAACTTATTTTTTCATTATTAGTAAGGTCATCTTCGACTACGCATTTTTGTATTTTAAAATCTTTTAAAATGTTTTTTTGATTTTTTAATTTTTCAACACTAGCAATTTTAAACTCTTTCATAATTTTAAACGAGTTAATATGTTCTAAATCAGTATCATTTAAATTATTAATAATTTTATAAAATATCCAAAATAATTTGTCAGCAAAATTCTTATGATTATTAATTTTAAATGGTTCATTATATTTGCTGTATTTTTTTGAATAATTTATTTGAACTCGATTTCTCGGAACGCCTACATTAACAACTATATTTTGTTTTTTACTAATATTAGGACTGGTAATATTGTTTTCATATGTGCTATTACTTTCATTTGTAGTATTAGAATTAGAATTAGAATTAGAATTAGAATTAGAATCATAGTTTTTAATAAATGTTAAATTTTTTGAACTATTATTACTAGTTTTAAGGTCATATAACATATATTGCTTAAGTTGATTTAAATCAACATTTGTTAATAATTCTTGTTTATTTAGACATAGCATTTTTAATTACTAATATTAGTAGTAATATCTTTATTATCTTTAAAATAAATTGTTTGCAAATTTCTTTTCAATTTTTCATCTTTATTTATATCACTTTCTTGTTTTTTAATAAAATCAATATAATTACATATATCTTTGTAAACCGAAACAGATATTTTATTTAAATTAACAAAAATACCATTACTATTTTCATTTAAATATACATTATTTGTTTTTAATATTTTAGCAATTTCTATATGATGACTATTTTCTAAAGATTCAATTATTTTACACAATTTGATCAAATCGTTAGAATCTATATTATTATCAGAGTCAATAATATTATTTTTACACATTATAGTTTTGTCTTCTTTATCATCTTTATCATCTTTGTCTTCTTTGTCTTCTTTGTCTTCATTATCTTCATTGTCTTCATTGTCTTCATTATCTTCATTGTCTTCATTATCTTCATTGTCTTCATTGTCTTCATTGTCTTCATTGTTATTTATTTCCATAATAGTAAGTAGTAGTAATAAAAAAAATACCTTTAAATAAATTTTATATAAACTAATCAGTATATTAGTTATAATTTATAATAGCCTCATGTGTCGATTTTTTCATTTTAATTTTTAATTTTTTTTCACCTTTTTGTCCGCCAATTTTTTTCAAATTTTCATCCGTGTCTAATGTTTCTAATTCATTTTTTAATGTGCTATAATTATTAATACTTATTAATTCAGCAATTATACTAATAAATTTATCATTTAATTCATAACGTTGACCTAATATACGAACTTGAATAATATCATTTTCTTTTATTTGTGAGAAAGATTCATTATTGTAATGATGATCACGCGCTATAAAAATTACATATGGACTATTTTCATCATCTACTATTAATTCAGCACGAACTCCTACTTTTGTTATTGATTTTGCTATACAATGAATTAATGTAGATTCAACAGGATTTGTTATTAAACACTCAAATACACATTCAAATAATATTTTATTGTCAAATAATTCTCCACTAGAATATGTTAATAATTTAACACTATTATTTTTAACATATCCTTCCTTAATACACTTACCTTCGTTTAATTTTTTTATTTTTGCTTCTAATATGTCAAATAATTCTAAATTAACTTCATCGTATTTTAATACTGTTTTTTGTGTTAATAATGAACGAATATAAACATGTGAATTGTCTAATGTAGTTTTATTAAACGATGATTTTTTATTTTGTATTTTAGACATTTAGATTATATATATTATTAATTTAATCTTTAAAATTATTTCAATTATATAATAAAATATTATATTTTATAACATTTTATTTTTATTATTGTATTTTTATTATTGTATTTTTATTATTGTATTTTTATTATTGTATTTTTATTATTGTATTTTTATTATTGTATTTTTATTATTGTATTAAATTATTAATTTGTGCATCAGAGAGATTAAAAAACCAACGTTTATTTTCTACTTTTTTTAAATCATACAATCTAAAATATATTTCTTGTGCCGCACAGAAATTTTTTTGATTTAATTTTTCACCTTTTTCTACTTTTTTTCCTTTTAATTTTTCAATTATTTCATCTCTCAGCCCAAGAGCAACAAAAATTTTCTCACTATTAAGTTTTCCTGCTTGAGCACATATTGCGCCTTTATTTGAACCTGTTTTTACTTTAAAATCTGTTGCCAATTCTTTTGTTATTTTTTTATCTCTTGATAAAAATCCTAATGGAATCCCTATTTGTGAAGTAGGTATTTTTTTTGATAATATAATATTATCAAAATCATTATAATCTTCCGATTGGGCGCTGTTAAGTGTTACATTTGAAGTCTCTAAATTTGTATTAATTAAAATATATAAAGTATAATCTCTAAATTCACTTTTATTTGGTATATATAATGCTTTTAATTTACCATTATTTGCTTCTAAAATTTTAGAATTATAATAACTTAATAAATATTTTTCAAAATCAGTTAGTTCATTATAACCATTGTTTAATAAATAAATAACTAATAAAACACTTTTATTAAAATCTAAATCATCCAATAATATATTTATTGCTAAACTATGTACTTCACTAGGTCCTATTACTTTCTCCTCTTTTAATATATCCATCATTTTACCATAATAAATATATTTGTTATCTTTTAATAAATATTCACTTTTGGCTGGTATATGTTCAGTTATTATATAATTATAATTGTCCTCTAATTCAACAATAAAGGCTTTAACATTTGCTATATTTTCATCACTTAATTTATCTTGTAATGTTTTTTGACTTAATACTATTTTTTGACTGATCATTCCGTTTGGTGTTTTTTTTATAGTTTTTGTGGTTGCTTTAGCATCCTCTGTTTCTTTTGTAGCTTCTGTAGCTTTTGTTGTTTCTGTTTCTTTAGTAGCTTCTTTGCTAAATATATTAAAATCTTCAGGAACAGCAAATTTTAAGGTATTAGGTTTTAATAGTATACCACTTGATCTTTCAAAAAGAGTTGCATCTGTATTTAAGTTTATTGGTTGAAAAATATATAAATCGTCTAAATCATCTAATAAATTAGTAATATGTATTAATTTACCTCGCGTATTGTATTTATCAGTAATAAAAATATTTTCGTTATTAACCAATTCATTTAACGCATTATCAATATGTGGCAATGGATATTTTTTAAATGTTTGAACATAGTTGATTATATCTCCTTTTGTTCTAAAATAATATTCCTTATATAAATCTCTCAAATGTTTAATAATAACTTCATTATTTGTTTTCAAAAATGATTCGTCATAAGAAAATAGATTTATTTTATTTTCTCCATATTTTTGAGTATATTCTTCTAAAGATGGTTGGCATGTATATTGGCAATTATCCATATAATCACATAATGGAGTATTTACCTTATCTCCAATAGCATACTCAATTGATTTAGAATTAGAGAGAACTACTTGTAATTTTTTATTTAAATGTTTTTCATCAAATTTTTGTTGCTCATAGTTTAAATAACAATCTATACTATGTTCTTTTAAAACACGAGTAATGTTTCCTATTATTTTAGCTTTTTCCTCCGCTTTTCTATAAATTAATAAGTCGACCGCCTCATTGTTATTGCTTAACAATGTGCCATGCATAAATATTTGAACATTGCGTTTATTTAATGGTAAATCTTTATGACTACATGTTCTAATAGCGCGCCCAATAATTTGCTCTACTCTGTTAATATTATACCAAGGTTCTAAAACATGTATTTGTCTAATATACTTAAAATCTAAACCTTCACTGCCTGCTGCTGACAAAAGAATTACTTTCACATTTTCACCATCAACATTATTAGAATCCGTACAAGCTTTTAAATCGCTTACTATGTCCGGAGAAATATTATTATTTCCACTTATAATCACATATTTAGCACCTCTAAAACGCGCTCCTGGTTGTTGTAATACTTCTGATTTTTTTTTGTAAGTATTTACATCTAATTCGTCGCTTGGTGGATTAGCAAAGAGAGATTTATTATTTCCATAACGCGTAAATCCTTTTGCTTCTAACGCAAGTGCTATTGGTATTAATCCTGAATCTATAAATTGTGAATATACTATTACTGGACCTTGTGAACCCAATAGTGAATCAATAAGAGACTTAATTTTAAAACTATATTTTCCAATTACATCATAATCAAAGATATTAATAGGCATATTTTTTAAAAACTCACTCTTGAAATTATAATTAAATCTAGATTTAGGTGCTTGTGTTTCTTGATAAGTCATAATATTATTAATTGCTGATTTGCCAACAATAGTTTTTATGTCAACAAGCGCATTTATTTCTTCAATATTTATATTTTGTACTACTTCTACTATATTATTGTTATAGTAAGTCATTTTTTCATTTAAATAATTTTCTAATTTATTATTAGGAAAAACAATATTTAAACATTCTAATGGTTTTTGTAATAATGTATATCCAAAAGATTCCATAGCATTTAGTTTTTCTTCATCAAATTTTGATATATTATTTTTTAAAATAATATTATATACAAATTCTTGATAAGGTGATATATTGACATCATTTACATATATATCGAAGAATGTTAACGCTTCCTTCAATGGATTAGCATTTATTTTAAATTCTGGATATTTTTTATTTAAAATACTATTATTTTCAGAAAAATCTTTCGGTAAAATTCTAAAAGGAAAACTTAATGGATTATCGCCTTTAATATAACTTATGTAACCATTTATTTTTCTTTTAAATAGTTCCAAACCTACTTGTTCGCCGTTGCTATTTACTATAAAACTTCCATCATTAGCAAATACGTCTTTTAATTCTACCATTGAGCGTCTATCATTTAAATTTAATATATTGATTAAAAAAATTATTTCTTTATAATCATTAAACATAGGGGTTGCCGACATAAACAGCAATTTTAAATTATTTACATTTTTAACTAATTTCATTAACTCATTTGAAACTAATTTATTACTATTGTCTTTTGATTGACGTATATTATGTATTTCGTCAATTATTATTAATCTGTTATTAAAAAATTTTTGTAATTTGTTTTTTATTAATAATTGTTTTTTTTTTGAATCCATAGTACTTAAAGATTGATTTGAAATATTTGATTTCTTTATTATTAAATTAGCAAATTGTGTATATCCTATAAATAAATAATAATTATTAATTATGTTTTTAACTATTTTTATTACTTTATCACGTGATAAATTTTTTTGTATCATATTAATTTCATCTAATATATTTTGCCCAGCACAATTACTAATAGTCCATAGTCCACCTTTTTCTTCTAATTTTCGTTCATCAAATAATTGTAAATAAAAATTTTCTTGAACATTAGGCGAAGCCACTATTATTATTCGTTCATTATAACCCATAAATTTTAAATATTTTCTTGTTTCTTCGGCAACACCAATTGCCGAGCATGTTTTTCCAGTTCCTAGACCGTGATATAGTAATATACCATTATATGGAGTATACATAGAAAGGAAATTTTTTATGAATTTTTGATGTGGTGCTAATTCAAAATCTTTATTGCAAATTTCATTGCTTTGTTTTTCAAAATCAAAAGTTTCGTCTATGTTTAATAGTAATTTATTTTCTTCAAATTCTTGTTTACTTGCTATTTTAATATTTAAAAATTCATCATCTAAATGTGGATATAAATATTTGTAGGTTGTATTATTGGAATCATTTAACTCTTTTGCGTTTAATAATTCGACAGCATTGTTAAAATATTTATAATCTGTTAATGTATTTAAATTTTTTTCTAACATTTCCAATTTATTTTTGTCTAGTTTGTCATTATCAAATTTATTTATATTTTCTCTAAATAGTGATACTAATTCTTCATTGTTTTTCTTCTTAATTTTGTCTTGATTAGTGTCTGGATTTACTTGTGGTTTTATGAATGGTTGCTCTTCTGCTTCTTCCTCTGATTCTGCTTCTTCCTCTGATTCTGCTTCTTCCTCTGATTCTGATTCTTCCTCTGATTCTTCCTCTGATTCTTCCTCTTCTTCTGGTTCTTCTTCCTCTGGTTCTTCTTCCTCTGGTTCTTCTTTTAAAGATATTGGAATATTAATTATGTCTCCTTCATTTAATTCATATTTATTAACATTGCTCATAATTATATATTAAATATATAGTTTATAACTTTTTAATAATTTATTTAAATAATCTATTATTTTTTTTTTTTCATAATTATATTCTCTAATATAGTTATTAACATTCTCTATTGATATCCATTTTATTTCAGTAATTTCATATATTTGATAATCATTTTTAGGTTGATTATTATCAACAATAATACCAACAAAATATTTATGCTTATATGATTTATAATTAGAACCACTAAAAATTTCTTCATATGGAACAATATTATTAATTAGTATAATATCATTTTTACTATAACCAGTTTCCTCTTCAAATTCTCTTAGTCCACATATAATATCTTTTTCTTGATAATTTCGTCGTCCTTTTGGAAATCCCCATTCGGGTTCTTCATAATTTTTATCACATAAGTCAATTAAAGATTTTAAATCATAACTTTCTAAAATATTAGAAAACCCCTGTTTTAAATTTGTAAATTTAATTTTTGAGGTTCTTTCTTCATTTTTATAAGAATTATTTGTATTATAATTCCATAAATATTGCCATATTGTATCAAAATCATTATTTAATAAATAATTTCTCTCATTATTAGTCATATTATTTAATAAATTTTTTATATAATTTTTATCTTCAATAGAATATTTTCCACGCATAAAATCTACAAATGATAATGTGTCTTTACGCTTAATAATCAATAGTTCAATAGAATTTTCATATTTATTTAGCGAGGCATCATATTTCTTTACTATTCTAATAGGAATAATACCTATACTAGTAATAGGTACTTTACATTGATGAAATAAATGCCCTAATTTTCCACAATTATTACAAAAATATTGTTTTTTTATATTCATTGTTAAAATAACTAATAATAATGTTTTTATATAATTTACTAAATTCAAATAAGTAATTTCAAATAAGTAAACACTAAGAAAATTTAATATAATAAAATTTTAATATATATAAAATTTTATTATGAATAACACAGACCATATATTTAATCCTATTATATGGGGTCCTCATTATTGGTTTGTGCTATATACTATTGCCTTATCTTACCCAATACATATTAATGAATGTACAAAAAAAAAATATTATGACTTCATAACAAACCTACCCCTATTTTTACCAGTTTCCGATATTGGAGGTGTTTTTAGTAAATTTTTAGATGCGTATCCTGTGACGCCGTATTTAGACTCGCGAGAATCGTTTTCAAAATGGGTTCATTTTATACACAATAAAATAAATAGCTATTTAGGTAAACCTGAATTAACATATTATGATGCTTTAAATAAATATTATGAACATTATAAATTAAAAGAAATAAAAAAAAACGATGAACGGAAAAATAAGGAAAAATATATTTTTGGTGCTCTAATAATTATTATTATTTTAGTAATAATATATTTCTATATATATATATAAAAATGGGTTCAAAATTTAAATTTTGGAAAAAGAAAGATAAAGACAAAGATAATAGTGATTTTTTAAGATTAGTATTACTAATTATTATAGTATTAATTATAGTATATTTTTTTTGGAAAATGGATAAAAATAAAAGAAGATAAAAAGAAGATAAATATAACAAAAATATTATTTTTATTATATTTATATATGAAATAATACTATGAAACTAGAATTAATAATTATTTTAATAACTATTTTTGTATTAGCAAATACATATTTTGAAGGAAAATTAATTAATAAACTCAAACACTATGAAAAATATTACAAAATGGTATTTTTTGCTTTTATTGGTTTATGTCTATATTTATTTATTAAAAAGAACCCAGGTAACTACAAAGAAATTGTAACGCAAGCCAATAGTTATATAAAATATTTACCCATTGATAGAAATACTGCCAGTTTTATAACCCCTATTATCGATTTAACATCTAAATCAATAACAAATGAATTAAATAATAATTATAATTTTTCTAGTCCTGTTAATAATCAACTATCACAAAATCTATTAACTTCAATAAATAATAATCAAAATTCTTTATCCAAACAACAACAAAAAATATTATCTTCCGGAAATATATCAACAAAAAGAAGTGTCAGTGAAACAAAAAAAAAATATGTAGCGGCCTCGCAAAACTGGCATTGTAAACATTGTCAAAAACAATTACCGGCGTGGTTTGAGGTAGATCATGTTAAAAAATTAGAATATGGAGGTTCAAATAATATTGACAATTTAGAAGCGCTATGTAGAGATTGCCATGGTAAAAAAACTGCTTTTGAAAATCTATAAATATTGGGTTTATAAATAAATAATATACTTATAATGTAATATATTATTTATGGCCAGTGTTAGTGAAATAATAACTCAGGTCGGTAATTTATCTAGTAGTTATTTACAGGCTAAAAAGAAGGATGCACTTGATGCTTATGGTAATAGAAAACAAAAATATTATATTCCTATAATTGTAGCAATATTGGTGTTGCTATTGGGACTATTTTATTATTTAAATGATAAGCAAAATATTTTCAATATAAAAAATTCTGTATATGAAATTTTAATGTGGTTATTTTTAATAGCATTTTGTATATACACTTTTATATATTATGTTTATAAACATACTCAAAACTATCAAAATTTTACACCTGAATACGATTTTATTACTATGTATAAATATATTGGATTACTATTTTTAATAATATTATTTCCAGTATTAACAATTAATTTTATATTATATTTACACAAAACCAATAATGATATTTTTAATGTTACACAAACCATATTAGGAGTATTGATAGTTATTGTTATTTTTGCAATAATAGCAAAAATATTTTCTATAAAACCTGGCACCATAGATACTAGTACCACTAGTCCTGATGGCAAAGCATCACAAAATCCCTTACAAAGTATAATAACACTACTTACAGACATAATATTTTTTATTCCTTGTTTACTAATTATATTAGTAGATGAAATAAATAAAGATATAAGATTAACACCATCTTCTATATATTTATTATTTTTCATATTATTAATTTTAATAACATTAATATTTTTATTGCCTATAGTATTTAAATATTTAGCAAAACTTAATAAAAATGATGTTTTATCTGGAGAAGGTCCTTTTTATTTAAATGAAAAGAAAACTTTAGGAAAATATCAAAATTTAGACAAAAATGTAGCTGCCAATGTTGCTATTCCAAAGTTTGGAACCCTTGATATTGAAAATACACCTTTGGCCAATAATATTAATAATATATTTTCAAATTTTAAGACGAACTTCACTACTACTCCTAGTACTACTCCTACTAACCCTGAAAATAATTCAAATGAAAATACTTCAAATGAAGAGGTTATAAGAAATCACTATTATAATGGTAAAAATAATATTTCCGATAATACTAAAGGGTACGATTTTAAACTATTTAAAAATGACTTGAATGGGCAATATAATATAGGAGCAAAATATAATAATTCTTCAAAAATCGATGGTAAATTTCCTTATAATTATACTTATAGTATAAGTTTTTATATTTATATAAATCCACAACCCACTAATACATCTATTGCTTATAATAAAGATACCGAATTATTTAATTATGGATTTAAACCAGTTATATATTATAATGGAAACTCTAGAAAAATTATTATTAAATCTAGAACAATAAGTAATAAATCAGATCAACTAGATACTATATATGAAATGACGCATGTAAAGCATCAAAAATGGTTATATTTTGTTATTAATTATGAAAATAATAATATTGATGTATTTATTGATGGTAAATTAGTAGGTGCTAAAAATAATATTACGCCATATTTTATAGGGGATAGCGTAACTATTGGTGAAGATGATGGTATATATGGAAGTATTAAAGAAATATTCTATTTTGATAAAATAAAAACTCCCGACTCTATACAATTTTTATATAGTTTAACTAAGAATAATAATTTAATTTAGAAAAAATAAAACAAATTACAAATTACAAATTACAAAAAATAAAACAAATTTAAAACATTATAATATTTTTATATATTAATATTTTAAAATGAGTGTTATAAATATAATTATTTTAGTAATTCTTGCTTTAGTATTATTTTGGGGATTAAAGAACTTAATTTTTAAAACAAATATAATTTATGATAAAATGTGTGTAGCATCAAAAGCAGTGACAACAACAGACGCAACATTATCTACTACTAATATTATAGTTGCTGATGATATTCCTGTGACTACTTCATCCAATTTTACATTGAGTGTTTGGTTTTACATAGATAATTGGGGAAATAATATTGGAAATGAGAAAAATATATTATATTTGGCCACACTTGCTGATCCAACAATAGTTCCAGGCATAAAATCAAATTTATCTGGTATTAGTAAAAAAGTTCCAATACCTACACCAACTACTCCAATACATAAAAATATTAACATAGCATTAGATGAATATGAAAATAATTTATTTATAGATATAGAATGTTTTGGTCTATCCAATGAAACAATTTTTACTAGATATAAAATACCCAATATACCAGTTCAAAAATGGAATAATTTAACAATAAGTGTTGATGTTCGAACATTAGATGTATATTTAGATGGTAAATTAAGAAATTCATTTATATTGCATGGATTATATAAAAATTATGATAGAAATAGTCCACCTGATAAAAAAAATATGTATTTAGGATATATATCTAATACTAATCCGGGATTTGAAGGTTTTATAACTCGTATTCGCTATGAAGGTGACTCATGTAATCCACAAGATGCTTATAATATTTATAAAGAAGGAATAAATGCATCTTTAGCCAGTTCATTATTCAATAAATATAGCTTAAAAGTAAGCTTTTTAGAATATAATAAGGAACAAGGATCTTTTCAAATTTAAATAAATTATATTAAATATAATAAAATATAATAAAATATAATAAAATTATAATAAAATTATAATAAAATTATAATAAAATATATTATATTATTTATATTAATTATATATAAATAATATGAATTCTAATGGAGGAGTATTAGGAAATATTAATAAATATTTTAACGCAATGATACCATATGATACACAGAAGAAACTCGGAGATTTTAGTGGATTTTTATCCTCAAATACTATGATTGCTAGAGGAACTTTCTTGTTAGGAGTATTAATTTTTTTTTCAATATTATTTTATATTGGAAGTAAAGTAGTACATTATTTCCTATCTCCATCTGAAACACCATATATAATAAGTGGAATGAAAGATGCTACTGAGGCATTAACTATTGTTCAAAATACAGGACACAAAAATTCAATTCCAATTTTAAGAAGTAACAATCAATATGGTGGTATTGAATTTACATACTCATTTTGGATATATGTTAATGATATAAACTATAATGATACAATAGATTTTAAGCATGTTTTTAATAAAGGTTCCTCTCCAAATAATATGCGCGAATCAACAAGTCCCGGTATATTTGGACCAAATAATAGTCCAGGTGTCTATTTATATAATGGCAAGAAAAATGTAGGTCCAAACTTATTAGGAGAATACCCTATTTTAGGAATGTTAGTAACATTAAATGTTTTTCATGATAATGAAAGTGATTATGGAAAAAAACCATATTATGATGATATATATGTAGACGCAATACCAATTAAAAAATGGGTAGGTGTAATTATACGAGTTACATCACAAAATATTTGTGATATATATATTAATGGTAATTTAGCAAAACGTCATAAATTATCTAATATAGTTAAGCAAAATTATGATAATTTATATGTAAATTATAATGGTGGATTTTCTGGTAATTTATCAGATTTGAAATATTATAATTATGCTATTGGAACTTTAGAAATGGATTCACTAAATACTAAAGGACCAAATCTTCAAATTAAGAAAAATAGCAATATTGAAAAATCATCCAAAGGTCAATATTTGGCCACACAATGGTATTTTAATGATACAGATGTAATGACAGCATAAATACATAGATCCATAGATTCTTAAATTCATATGAAAATATGAATTTAAGAATAACATATAATTTAAATATTCATAGTTATAAATATATTATAACTATGACTTCTATTACTAATGACAGAAACAACTATATTATTTTAACAAATAACATTATTGATTCAAGTAATGTTGGAAGTCTTTTATATATAAAAACAAATGTTACTGATTTAAGTAGTAATAGAACCGATGCTACTTGGCAAAATATTTTACAAACGTTAAGCCCTATTACTTATAAAAATAGAATAATAGTAAGTGGAAAAATTAATAATACAAGTTGTTGCTTAATTACCCAAAATAATATAAAAAATAATATGAAGTTTATTTTTGATTCATCCACTAATAAAAATGGTAAAATTTTATTTGTAAAAAATTTAGATAGCAGTGATAATTCATATAATTATTTATTTAATGATTTAAGTAATACATTTTTCGAAAAGACTATTTATTCTAATATAAATAATTCTTTAACTACAAATATTAGTGACACTTATAATCGTTATATACATCATTTAAATTATTATTTTAGTAATTCTGATATGTATAAAATAAATATTCGTGACTATCTATATAAATATAGAAATTATATAACATCAGATGCTGCCCCTGTAACCATTCCTAGTACTTATACTTCTATAAACTATACTATTACAGATGTAAGTAATGATTTTTCTTTTAATAATACAACAATAGATAGTTCTAGTATTATAAATTTTAAATCATCTAATTTTACTACGCTATTAATTGATAATAGTGGTAGCATTACTTTTATAAGTGATAATAGTTTTACTATATTACAAAAAAATACTTCTTATTCTATACTTCGCAATATATTATCTTATAATAAACTCACGTTAGATTATAAGCATGTAAATTATTATGATTTTAGTTTAGGTAACGCAACTACTTCGCTTTTTACATCATCTAATTTAGATAATAGTATGAATATTATTAAAACTTTTCTAATTAAAACCAATAACTTTCAAATAATAAAAAATATAAAAAATAATAGCAAAATTATTTTTGGATTAAAAAATGTATATCTTTATAATGTAAAAGTATTAGATTATAGTAGTAACTTATATACTAAATCTATAACATTTAATAATCAACCTAATAAAACATTAAAACAAGATTTTTCAAATACTATGTTTTTAGGACTTGGTGATCGTTTGACAGGAATTACACAAAATGATATTTATAATCATATAAAGTTTTCTACCAATTCTAATAATAAATCAATCATTAAGTTTCAAAAAAATATAAATACACAGAACATAACAAGTAATTCAAACTACGAGCCTCTTATACCAAATCTTAGCAAGTATTATTTACTAGATATTTGTTTGAATTATGCTAAAAATAGCACTGGTCATAATATAAACAACACAATAAACTATAACATAGTATTATATAATAATATTGTCTTCCAAGTAGGTAAAATTTTTGATATAAATATAAATAGTTATTTTGATGCTTCGACAAATAACATTTATAAAAATAGTTTCAACAACTTAGCAACAATAAATGGCATAAGTGGCAACATATATTCTATAAGTTATGAGCAAGTAAATTTTGAAACAAAAGTAGAATTTAAAAATATTACAACAAGTGATCCAAACACTATAAAAATTAATAATTTCAGAAATTTATTAAGAAATGATGAAATAATTTTATTATCAAGAAATTCGGATTTGCTTTTGTATGATTTAAGATTCAATTATAATAAAATTTTCTATTTATTCAATAATTTAAATATACATTTATTGCCTAACTCTATAAACTTAGCACGCTATTTAGATTTAGATATATTAAACTTTTATAGTCAAACGTTTGCTAATTTTGTTAAAACAACCAATGCAAGTGATTTTACCAATATAGAGTGTGTTTATATTTGGCATGATCCTGTTAATGACCCAGACGAAAATTTTAGATATCCCAATAATAATATAGAAATTAGAAGAGATAGTGAAATTGATACATTAACAAAAGCAATTGAACAATATCGTGGAACTGGAGCACGCACATCAAGAACAAACGCTGTTTTTATTCCAGGACAAAATGGCAGTAACTTATCAAGAAAAATGATTCAGGGTTTGGTTGGATTAAATAATGTTCCAAAATTATTATCCATTGAACCATATGATCCTAATTTTATAACTGGTAGAGGGTTTATTAATCAATATCAAATAAATGATGCTTGTATTACTAGTAATTGTGATAAAATTGCCGTTAAACAAAACGCTATAAAGCATGACTCGGTTAAAAATAAAACACTTAACATATCAAATACATTAAAGAAACAAAATTTTGCTAATATAGTTAAATCCAATAGACGAAATAAATTATCACAAGAATGTATAAATAACAATACAACTACAAATAATGTAGTAACACTAAATAATGTAATAAACGATCCAAATTGTAATAATACAATAAAATATACTCCTTTTATGTTGTTTGAAAAAGGTAAAGGAAAATATTTATAAAATATATACTATAAAATATATACTATAAAATATATACTATGATAATATTGGTCGTTGATTATTTTCATATACCATAGGATAAGGCATTATAATAGTTTGCTGTCTCTCAAAAAAATCTTTCAATTCTAGATTTACAATATTTGGAATAACAGGTTCACAAGGAGTTTCTAAATTAGTTGAACCAATACCTAGCAATTGTGATTCAATATCAATTGAATTGCGAGCCAAGGCATCCCTTGATATATGACTTGGCATATATCCAAGCGAAGGAATACACTCGCTAATAGGTCTTCCTGACGATGAGTGTAAATATAAATTTTCACGAAGTAATTTTTCTGTGTTAGATTTTTCTAAATTATAATTCAATTGAGTATTTTTATTTCTTGTTGAAGTCATATTATTATATAATCTAATTTATTATTTTAAATTTTTATAATTAGAAATAATAAATTCTCAAAATAACATATTGGTAATTTTTATAAAACGTAAAATACAAAATACAAAATACAAAATACAAAATACAAAATATGAGAGAAAATAAAACTGAGAGAGAAAATGAAAGATTGATAGAAAATGTAATAAAGGGTTTATATTCCTTATAATACACTTATGGTTATAAAAAATATATAATATATAAAAATATTTATTAGCATATTTAAAATATGTTAAAAGTGTAAATAATGGGAAAATAAATTTCAGGATTTTTTTGAAAAAAGGACATTTATAAATGTCCAGTTTTATAGTTTATAAGCCTTTTATAAAAAATAAAAAATGTGCTTTCAAAAAAACAGATTTAGACCTTTAAGATGTAAAATCCGAATTCTTATTCTAAAAAACTCTAAGCATAACTTTTCACAAAAATTATATTTTTATGAAAAAATATTTAGGGGTTTTTTAATATATCCTATAATGGTATATAATGGATACACAAATTTTACCCCAAAAACCCCAAAATTTTTGTTGCTCAAATTGTCAGTTCATAACGTCTAATAAAAAAGATTATGTTAGACATTTGTCAACCCAAAAGCATAAAAATAGGGAAAATGATACAAATATGATACAAAAAAACCCCAAAAAACCCCAAACGCAATACGAGTGTGAGATTTGTAAAAAAACATATAAATACCCATCAGGATTATATAGACATAAAAAAAAATGTTTGGATCATGAAAATAATGATATTTTGAATTATCAATTATCATTATCAAAAGAATTAATATTGGATGTAGTAAAACAACAGCAAAACCAAATACGAGAATTAACAAATACAATAAAAGAATTAATTCCTAAAGTGGGAAATAATATTACAACAACAAATCAAAAATTTAATATTCAAGTTTTTTTGAATGAAAAATGTAAAGATGCAATAAATATGAGTGATTTTATTAAATCAATAGAAGTTAGTTTACAACAATTAGATTATACAAAACATAATGGACTAGTAAATGGACTAAGTAATGTAATTATAGAAAATATGAATAAATTGGGACTTTATCAGCGACCTATTCATTGCACTGACTTGAAACGTGAGTCATTATATATAAAGGATGATGATAATTGGGAAAAAGATACAAATAAAGAAAAAATTAAAAGAGTAATAAAAAATATATCAACAAAGCAATTTTACGCATTAAGTAAATGGACAAAAGAGAATCCTGATTTTCAAAATAATGAAAATAAACAGAATTATTATACACATACATTAGTCGCAATAGCAAATAACAAAGATAAAAACGAAGAGAAAATAATAAAAAAACTATGCACAAGTAGTTATATTAAAGAATAATATTTTCATCGAGGAGAAATTTATATACCAGGGCAAAATGATATATAATGATATATAAAAAACCCTAAAATATTTATTATGCTAATACATAATAAATATGTTATGTGGTAAAATAATTCAGCACCAGTAATAAAAACTATAGGATTATAAGATACAAAAAAACCCTTAAAAAATTATTCTATTATAATATCTTTTAATTCATTAAAAAACTTTTTGGTGATGTCTATTTCATTTGTGAGTCTTTTATTTATTAAATAGTGTGATAAACATTTATGAAAAATATCAAAATATTCATAACTAAATAACATTTGAAATAATGCTGAATTGTTATTTTCTATAAAAAAAGAAATACTTGAATTTTTATATTTTTCCTTTAATGCTAATAAAATAATATCAATTTCGTAATAATTTTGTAAAAAATAATAAATTTTCTCAATATGATTGGAAACAATAGTATCATCATATTTACTAATATTTAATGCTTGTAGTATTTGTGTTTGATAACATAAATTTTGATAATATTCTTCCTCCATACTTTTATAAGTACATAAAAATTCAGTATTGTAGCTTATATTTTCTATATTGTTATAATAATCATTTAAAGAATTAATAGTTGACGACATTAAATATATAAAATAGTTAATTTATATTTAATATAATTATTAGTATATTATATAATTATTAGTATATTATATAACTATTAGTATATTATATAACTATTAGAATATTATATAACTATTAGAATATAATTTTATATTGTTTATTTCTCTTGATTACGAGCAAATTCACGTGCACTCATGCCTCCTCTTTGCCAACCTTTCATAGCGTCATCTTCAATAATATAAGCGCTATTTGAAACACTTTCTTTAATAGAATCAATTAATGGATAATTTTTGTATTCTGAAAAGGATTGTTCCATAGTATTATTGATTGTTTTTTTATTTAAGTCAAATTGTCCTGTTTTTAATTGAAATTCCATATCACAATCTCCTAAACCTTTTCCTAAATAAGGAACAGTTAAAAAGGGTCTTGTTACTAATGTTAATTTACATGCAGGACGCGAAATATGAGTATATTTCAAATCGTTGTTTGCTTCAATTTCGCAACCTTTAATGCCGCCTTCGTGAGAACCTTTATAAAAAACATATGGTTGCGTTAAAGCAAAATCTTGCGCTTTACTCATTGGGCAAGAAGGATAATAATTCTCTAAATTGTAGTTGGCATTATTTACATTTTGAATATTGCGTTGATCAATTGCTGGAGAATCATTGCCTATTCTAGACATTGAATCAAAAATATATGGATAAGCAATAGTTGAAGTCATTTATAATAATTTAATATATTATTTTTTGCTATATTAAATTATATTTAAATAATATTTAAAAGTTTATTTAAAAAACTTATAAACTTCTATTTTCAAAAGAATTTTTTAAACACATTTCTACATCACCATCTTTACATGAAGCCATATTTCCATAACAAAATCTAGCAAATTCTTTTTGATTATTAGGAACTCGAGTATTTGCTGTTGTATAAAATTGTCTCATAGATTGTTCAAATTCAAAATTATCTGCTTGATTATTAAATAAATTTTTCTTGATATTTTCATTGTTTTCAAAATTATTAACTATAAACTCTTTTGTTTCTTCATTAATACTATTTTTAACAGCACTATTATATGAGGGAGCTGCTTCAAGTCTATTTGGATTATCTTGTATTTCAGGCAATAATATATTCATTATTGGATTTGATGAAGTTGGATTTGTAAAATTATGTTTTACTTTTTCATACATTTCTTCATTGCTAAATGTTTCTTTTATCTTATTTAAATTAGTGTTCTTATTTAATATATAATATGTAAATAGTAAAATTAGTAAGGCAATTATTCCAGTAATTAAAATTTTTATGTTATTTAAAAATAGAAACCCTATTAGTGTTAATAAAATAATTAATCTTGTTATAGCATTAATTTTTTGTTCTCGTGTCATATTTTCAACCGGCCATAGTTCGGTAATAGCATTTTTATCAAATAAAATAATAGGATTAGTTAACCAAAGTGTATTGCTTGTAACATTTTCATTTTCATTTTCATTTTCATTTTCAATATTATTTATATCATTATCTTTATTAGTATTAATATTCTTTACATCGTTTACTTCAACACTTCTTCTTCCTATATAAGGTTCATTATTAACCATAATTTATTATATTATATTATAATAAGTTTATAATATAATTTAATAATTATTTCGTATAAATGTATTTCTAAATAATAAGTATGAATTAAATAAATAGTTACACTACTTTATACTACTTATTTTTCTTATTTACTTTTCGCTTATTATTTGATTTACGTTTAGAATTATCATCACCACACACAGCATTAGCGTTGGCATCTCGTTGTCCTTGATTTTTAATAATATCATCAATAAAACTGGTGTTATTTTTCATTTCTTCCATTAAAGATGAGAGATTAGAAGTTAAATCATCTAATTTAATATTATTGGAAGAAGGAGATTGAGATTGAGATGTAGTAGAATCATAATTTTCTCTGTAACTCACATTAGTTTTAGTTGTTTCACCTTTAGTTTCTGCTTTTTTTTTCATTCGTTCTTTCATTTTAGACATTTTAACATTTTGTTCCATCATATTTTGAAATGCGGTTGGATTAATTTTACCACCTTTTGGCATAAATTGATCTAAATTCATAGCTTTTAAAATATCATTAACATTTCCCATTCCTGGCATATTTTTCATATTTTTAAAAACATTGGTTGCTTCCTCTAAGAGTTCACTTTCTTTTAACGAACCATCTTTCATTTTGCTATTTATTTTATTGCTTATTTTATTAATAAGACCTAATAATTTGGTGGGATTTTTCATAAATCCTTTTAACACATCGTTTACATCTGTAATATTTTCTGTATCCAAATCCATGTCTTTAGTTGTTTCTTCGGCAATTTCTTTGGCGAGCGATCCTATTTTGCCATTAATTAATTTATTAATATGTGAAAAAAGTTCCTCTTTATCTGGAATAGCATAATCATTATTATTAGTTGGTCCATTAGCATTATTAGTTGACCCATTAGCATTATTAGTTGACCCATTATCAGTTGGATCATTATTAGTTTGCCCATTATTTTCACCAATGTTATTAAACATTTCACTAAACATATTGAATGGATTGTTAGATATATCAAACATTTCGGCAAAATCAGGTTTGTTATTTACATTATCAGTTTTTGTATCACTAGTTGTATCAGATTTTTCTTTAGATGAGAATATATTTGATAGTTCTTCAATAGTGCTTTGTATTTTGGATGAAAATTTCTCACCATCAATAATTTTGAGTAATTCTAATGAATTACCAAAAAATGAAATATCATCAATAGTAGTAATAATATTAAATAATATTAATTGTAAATATTTCCACAATGTTTGTTTTGTTTTATCGCTTGTGTCATCGTAATATAATTCAGAAAATTCAATATCTGGTAAAAACATTGTGTTAATAGTTTGTGGATTTTCTTCACTAACTTTAATATTTGATTTATTCAAAAAAATATCCTCATTTTGATATAAAATATCAATACTTCTTATGGCAAATGTGCGCTTACAATATTCATATACATTATTAATAGATTTCATAAAATCAACATTTAAAGATGACAACTCTAATGAATTAACATATTCATCAGCATTCATAGTATCTTTATAGTTGGGTAAACAATAATTTATGATATTTTGATAATCTTTATTATTTTGAATAGTTATTCCTATTTTATCTGTAAAACTATTATTTAAATCAATTATTAAATCTTTAAATATTTTGTAAAAGTCTATCAGTATAATAGCTTTATTACTATCTAATACTAATCCACTATTATTAATAGTACTCATTAATACTAAAAATAATAGTATTACTTTAAATAATAAAATTATTATAAATTATATTATAAATTATAATATAATTTAATTTAAACTAGTCATAGTATTTAACTAGTCATAGTATTTCTTTGTTGCTCTAAATTTTTAATATTTACATCTCCTACTTTGTCTGGAACATAATCATCGGGAGGTGTTTCTATTTTGTCAGTATAATCAATAGTAGCATAACTATATAATTGTCTTAAACCTCCGCTTCCTTTTGCCGATAAATCATCGCTATTTTGGTCTAAAAAACTAAAATTATCAGAAACTACTCCTGAAGACATTCCATCAAATCTAAATGCCGATGGTTCTCCATTAAAATTTGTAGCTTTTTGAACAACAACTTGTTCTATTGGTTTTAAATAATTGGTAATATTATCACCATATAGAACTTTATAATTATCATTAATTAACATTAGTGCCGGAACAGCATTAATAGTATTTGGCAATAGTATTTCTTGATTATTTTCTAATATTACATATGTTGAGTTATTTTTTTGTATTCGTTTATCTATGCAAATATAGTGGATGTTATTTTTAATTCCTGATTTAGATAATATTATTAACAACTTTTTACAATTTTCACAAAAATTGCTATAATACAATATACAACTCATCTAAAAAGTTATATTATTAATTTTTAATAATAATTTTTAATATATAATTAAACTAATTATTTAAAACAATTAAAACAATTAAAACAATTAAAACAATTAAAACAATTAAAACAATTAAAACAATTAAAACAATTAAAATAAAAATTGAAAATATATAAGATGTATTTATATTTATATAATTATAAATATAAATGTCTACAAAAGCAAAAATTTCAAATATTCAAGAACAAAATGGAACACTAAATTTTACTTTAAGTAATATAAATGTAAGTTATGCTAATGGGTTACGTAGAGTAATTTTATCAGAAATCCCTGTTATTGCCATTGAAAGTTATCCATATGAAAAAAATAATGTTAAAATTTTTACTAATAAATCACGTCTAAATAACGAATTAGTTAAACAGCGTTTAAGTTGTATTCCTATTCATATTGATGCTTTACAAGATTTTCCATATGATGAATATATTTTAGAAATAAATAAAAGTAATGATTCAAATGTTATTATTTATGTTACAAGCGAAGATTTTCAAATAAAAAATATTAAATCAGGCAAGTATTTAACTCGTGGAGAAGTTCAAAAGATTTTCCCTCCAGATCTAATGACAGGAGATTATATTGATTTGCTTCGCCTAAGACCGAAAATCGATTCAAATATGGACAAAGAGCAATTACATTTAGAAGCCAAATTTACTATTAGTAATGCTAAAAATGACGGAATGTTTAATGTAGTAAGTAGTTGTAGTTATGGTAATACCTTAGATCAAGTAAAAATTAAAGATGCGTGGGAATTGAAAGAAACAGAATTAAAACTAAAATATGGAAAAGAAGAAATTGAAATTATGAAAAAAGATTGGATGATTTTAGATGCTAAACGAATTTATGAAGAAGATAGTTTTGATTTTATTATTGAAACCCTTGGTATTTATGATAATTTTAAACTGGTTGAAATTGCCACAAATTTACTAATTAAAAAATTATTTAATTCTTTAAAACTAATTAAAGAAAATTTGGATTTCATCCAAGAAATTGAAGATACTATGGAAAATTCATATAGTATTAGATTAGAAAATGAGGATTACACTATTGGTAAAATTATTGAGTTCAATTTTTATGATAAATATTTTATTACTTCTAAAAATTTAAATTATGTTAGTTTCTTAAAGAAGCATCCACACGACAATTTTAGTATTATTAAATTATCTTATAAAAACCAGATTACGAAAGATGATATTTTGCTAAATTTTGAAGAATGTATTAATAGTTCTATTATGCTAATTAATTCTATTAAAGAATATTTTACTTCAAAATAGAGAACTGCTTTATATATAATATTTTGTATAGTCAAAAAAATTTGATATTTTTTTTAAGTAGTTATGAAAAGTCTAATACCAAAAAAAACAAGAGTCAATAAACAAGTAATAATGAATTGCTATGCTGGATTGGCAAAGCGACTTATTAAGTCTTGCTTTCCGGTAATAATTCCAGTTCCACAATTGGAACCACTTGATGCTAAAAATATTATTAAACATGAAGTTAAAGACATTAGCACAAATAAAGTGTGCTTTGCATTAAACGATTGCACACAAACGTCTCTTTAAACCCAAACCTAAACCTATTTCAGATGAAGAGGCGTGGGAAGCAGCATTTGCGTGGGCAGAAGCAAAGGCACAAGAAAGAGAGTCACCGACTACTATTCATAGTGCTATTGAATGTCATTATGACTCAGACATTGGCGAGTTTTCCGACATATAAATCGAAGTGTTTAAATTATTAATCACAATGTGTATAATATTCATTATTTTTCACATTACGTAACTGACTATAAGATGGAGGTTCGGCATGCTCATCATAATAAATATTAGAAATATCTAAAAACGGAACGTGATTTGTATTATTATTTTTTTTTTCATTTTTTCGCTCGTTAATACATTCTTTATTACATTCTTTATTAAAAGAAAATATATCACATATATTTCCCATAATGTGTTAATGTATATAATAATATAATAAATATTTTGTTTTTAAAATATTTATTATAAATATTAATTTTTACAATTAAACTTTAAAATCTAACACTTAAAAAGAACAATCCATTTTTTCTTTTTCTTCTTTTTCTTCTTTTTCTTCTTCTTTAGAAGTTTCGCTAATAACACTTGTAGGACAAGTATTAGCACATATAACACTATTATCATTATTGATTACATAACTTCCTTTTACTTGCGGACTCTTATAATTAATCAAAAACATTTGTTGTGCTGGATGTAGAGTATTTACATAATCAATTACAAATTTCTTATCAATAGATTTTTGGTTTGGTTTAAGTTCAGTCTTATATTTTTCGTGTAATTTATACATATGTGTTTTATATTCAAATTCATATTCTTTTAATGGTTTTTCTTTACGAACAAAACAACTAATATAATTCATAAACAAATTATTAGTGTAATGATACATTGCCAATTTAAATTTATTAAAAATTACAGTGTGTTCAGGATAATATTGTAAAAATTCCCCCACTTTATTTTGTTGCTTTAAAGTTAAATAATTAAATTGTAGTTTTGGTTGATTTCCTCTAAGTTTACGTACTTCTTCATAACTCGTATTTCTAATTTTGCTACGTGTTCCGTCTTTACTATATAAAAAGCATCCTACACAATTATATCCAGCATTTCCAGAGGAATAATAATCTTTAATTTCTTGAAAATTCGTCACTGGATACCTATTAACAAATTTAATATTGCTATTAATAAATATATATGGCGGAGCATTTACTAATGATTGAATATCAATTTCATTAATAATAACATGGTTTAAATTATCACTACTTAATACATTATTAATAGGATGAACAATTTCATAAACTTTAACCAAAAAAATGATAGGTGTAATAATAGGAGTAACAATGCGATTAAATGGATGTTGTAATACAAAACTATAAACATATTTTTTATCTAAGCAATTAAGATCTAAATTGCAACTATTACACGCTTCAAAAAACATAGAACGAAATGTAAGATTATAATAATCTTTAAAATAATTGTTATTATCAAAATATTTATAGTTTTTAACATCATTAAAGAATACAATATTTGCGCCAACACTAGAACGTGTAGCAACTTCCCAGATTTCTTTAATATTATCATAAAATACATTAATCATAGTTCCATCAATAAAATCTTCCACCCAACTATTTTCTGTGTTATAGTTATTTACAAAAAGAGAGTAATCTAATGATTTTTCCGGAGCAAAACACACGACTTTATTATTTCTAATAATAACAGAACGATATTTAGAAACTTCTGAATACTTATCTTGTAGTCCAAAAATTAATAAATTTTTGAGTTTTTCCTTGTCATATCTAATAATCTTATATTCATTGTTGTTGAAAGTATATTTTTTAATATTAAAATAATTGAGTTCGTTATTTAACACATTTGTAACATTAAGATTAATTGAATTTGTAATAGTTACCATAGAAATTAATCTAGGATAATATTATTACATCATAAGCAATCTTTAAATCTTTTAAATAAGTATATTAACGATTTTTTTAATATTATTTAACTGGAAATAATATTAGAATTATATTAATTTCTATTATAAATATAAGATTGCTATGAATAAAATGGAAGAAGAATTACAAATAAAAAAATTAGAAAAATCACAAAAAGAGGAAACACAAGAAGAGGAAACACAAGAAAAACCACCCCTAACCCTAACAAACAATATTAATCTTCAATTAGGAGATATTATTCAATTTGATGCCCCTACTAATACTTCATTACATGACAAAATATATTTTATAAAATTTATCAACCAAGAAAAAATAGTATTAATAAATGCCGAAAAAACAATCACATTAAATATAACTCCATCAGGAAAACTAGAAGAAGAATCAATAGCAAACATATTATTATTGAGTAGGCATAAAAGTCCAAGTTTTGTTGCGCAAAATAATTTAGAAATGAAAAAATACATATCTATTTATTTTGGAGAACCAATACCTAAGGTGCTAAATGGTATTATTACAAATATAGAAAATGATATGATAGAAATTACTACATTGCCAGAAAAAGAGTTATTATATATTGATTTTGCTTATTCTGGTATTCCAGAACAATTAAATATTGAAAAAATAATAGTTCGTGAAAAGTTAGATGAAACAAAATTACTTGTTTCTCAAGATGCAAAATCAAGTTCAAGTTTGACAAGTGACGACATTGAAGAAAGTTATTTAAATCAAGATGACAAACAAGAATTAGACTATGATTTAAAAGTCTATGATGCTAAATCTGACTTAGAAAGTATAATAATAGACACGATTGAATTAGGTGTAGAATTAGATGATTTAGAACACGAAGTAAATGTTTCAGAAGGAGAACAGCGCTATAGTTTAGATAAACAAACAAATGATTATTTAGATAAGTTAATTAATGCGTATTTGCCTGAGCAACGCACAGAAGAATTGATTAATAAAATTCACAATGAAATTAATTATTATAGTCAATTGCGAAATATATATTCACATTTTGATGCCAATAACAATCCATCATTAATAGAAGACCGCGGTCAACATTATAAACATCTAAAAGAACAATTATTTAATTTAAATAAAAAATTGTATTACATATTACCTGTATTGTCAAATGTTCGCAATTTAATAATAAATGAAACAGATGAGGTTGATTATTTAGAAACTAATGACGCATATAATTATCAACATTTAGGTGAATTCATAGAAACATTAAATACTATTTCATTAAAATGGGCAAATAATAGTTCAAAAGAAAAAATAAACACCTATAAAGAGCACATAAAATCTTTAATTAAATTGTTAGATAATTATTCTAATTATAGTGAGCAAAATATTAATGTAAATACACAAATAGAAATGGTAAATTCAATAGTAGATGATTTTTATAATTATAGTATAAATAAAGGAACATTGTCAAAAAGTCGTTTTGTAATTGATGTGTATAGTGAGGGATTAAATATGTTAGAAACGTATTATGTAAATAATAAGAAATTCAATAAAATAAGTAAATTGGTTCCTAATGATTTTGTAAATGTAATAGGTTTTATTACATTGCCTTTGCCGTTATTTAATTTTTCTAAAATTAATAGTCCTTATACAAATATATGTGATAGGGCAAATTTAAATCTTAATTTTATAAATTATCATGAATTATTAAACAAAAATACTCTTTATAATAAATATGTTTTGGAAAATTCTAATAAGGATGCGTTTATAAATAGTCACGCAACTATTCACAATAATAGGTTATTACAAACTATTAATAATTTTAATATTGATGAGTCAATAGACCTTCCTTATTTGGAAAAAATGAATTATTTACTTGAATCTTTTATACCTACAAATAGTTCTTTTATTAAAGAATACATTGGCACATATAAAGCAAACTCGTTGGAAAATCGCAAATACAATTTGTTAGAGTTTATATATGATTTACAACCAATGAATATAGATGTATATAACTTACATGTAACGGATTATAAAGCTATAAAAAAAATAATTAATTCAAACATCGATTATTATAAGAAAAACTATAAATATGAAGAATCCAATTTTTCAAATTTTATAAGGACTATTAAAGATGCTGCGAAAACTAGTGAACGCGGAGCAAATATAAATTACTCCTTTGGTCTTTTAACAAAAGAATTAAAAGATGAATTGTTTAATTTTTATAAAATTGCCGAAGAACACTTGAATAACACTGAAGAATTGTATAGTTATATGGTGAAAATTGATAGTGCGGAATTTTTCATGCAAAGCATTAATAAAAATATTATGGATTTAATAGTAGGTAATTTACTTGAAAATTTTATAAAAGCATATGAAAAAGAAAAAGACAAAACAAAAGAACAAGAACGAGAACAAGATAAAACAAAAGCAGACACCCAACAAGTTTCGTCAAAAGATATATTAAAAGGAGAACTAGATACTATGCAAAATACGTGCGAAAAATATGTATTGTCTAAGAAATATAACACACTACAATCATTGGAAAATGATAATAATAAACTTATATATTTTGATTCTATATATGATACTACTTTTTATAGCATATTAAATGAATATAAAACAGAGAAAACAACTATGGACACCAAACAATTCATAGATTTTTTAACTAATAAATTAATGACACTTATGAATTTGACTAAACCACGAGCATTTCGCGAAGCAAAAGCAATAATAGATGAAAAAAGAGAGATTAGCGATGGCGACTATGCTATATTGGTTGATAAAGGAAGCGCTAAAAATTATGTTTATATAAGAATTAACGATGTATGGACACTAGATCCTAAATTTGAAGATAATTTTTATATTGAATCCAACCAAATTTTTTGCGATTCAAATAAAGAGTGTATTTCAAAAGATGACAAATGTTTAACACTTGCTGATGCTCAAAAGGCAAATATTAATAAAGAAGTAGATGAAATATTGAAAAATTTTGAAAGCAAATATGATTTAAGCATTGAAGATATTAAAGGCAAAATCAATACAAATTATGAAAATTCGAAGGCAAGAATTCAGGCAATTACTATTATAAATAAGATAAAACGAGAAACAACAAATAATTATTTATTAAGTTTAGAAGATGCTAATGTTAGTGAAGAAAATAAAATAGCGTCCCCATATATAAAGTTGAGAGATGGCATATTAAAAATGAAAGACATAGCATTTAAATATTCTACTATTAAAAAGTTTTGTATAAACTTTACACGTGAGGCAATTAAAGACGAGAATCAATATATGTTATATTGTATTAAAACAGGACAACCATTAATACCATTATTTTTA
>Ga0209107_10000113_pt1 | contig 47736 bp, 47 predicted proteins | sample LakErihyJuly2011_2_FD_187460 | JGI IMG/M metagenome (GOLD analysis project Ga0209107, IMG submission 187460) | Freshwater microbial communities from dead zone in Lake Erie, Canada - CCB hypolimnion July 2011 (SPAdes) (version 2) | ecosystem: Environmental > Aquatic > Freshwater > Lentic >...
GCGTCCGCAGAGGCCATGAGCAAGCATGCGGATACGAGGACCGATTTCGGATTGGAACCGACGCCAACACGCCCAAGTCCTCTCGCCCTTCCACTGTGAAAGATCTCAACGACAGCATTGGACGCCTTGAATTGATTGTCAAATGCCATCGTTGGATCCTCGGATTAGAAGGGGCTGTTAGTCCCCTGGTTGGGCTTCTGGAGCCACGACGGAGCCGGTGCTCCTACCTTCGGTGCTTGAGCCTGAGGCTTCTGCGCGCCAGGCACCTGGAACGCCTGGGTGCGGTCGGTGGTGGTGACAGGACCGCCGTGAAGCTTCTGCCAGCCATCGTAGCCATTGGACTCGGGGTTAGGGGTCAAGAAGTCTTGGACTTCGTTCTTGTCCTCGTAACCGTCCTTGCCCTTGGCAATTTTGATCTTCATGGCGACGTTCTTGCCGTCAAGGAGCATGAGCATCTCCTGGAAGGTAGCGCCGTTGTACTTGTCATACGAACCACGGTTGCCGACGACGAACAGGCCAGAGCCCTCGAACAAGCGTGTCAGGGAGGTGATGCCCATCTTCTTGCCGCCTTCGCTGTTGTTTTCGTCGAGCGGGTTCATGATGACGGTCCAGATCTTGCGACCGGTGTATTCGCCATCGTTGATGGTCAGTTCGACTCGGCCGTATTCGCCGTTGGTCTTCTGGGAGCGCTTGATCTCCTTCACAGTGAGGACTGCGGAGGCGAGAGTGCCGTTGGGGATGAGAGAGAAAGAGCTGCTGCCCTTTCCGGACTCGGGGGAGAACATGTTGTGCATGGTTTTGGGTTTGGTTTTTGGTTTTAAGACTGCTTTTCGGGCAGAGTGGTGATGATATCCGTGTCGAGGCGCTTGCCTTCACGGATCTTCTTGATGAGTTGGCCGAGGTGCGGCGGCTCAATCAGTTCCAAGCGACCGGAGCGGTCCTTGGCTGGGTAGCCCCAAGGGTTTTGCTGTTGGCAGACAAGGGCACGATACTGCGTCTTGCCGTCGTCAGCGGTCATGTTCTGGAGGGTGACAAGTTGGTCAAAGATGCCACCGATTTCACGGCCGGTCTTGGAGCCCTCAATCTGAGGCACCCAGGTGACACGGCGGAGGTCGTCTTCGTGGCGGTCAAGGATACCGACCACAATGACGGACTTGGAGGAATGTTGGAGGTGGGTCAACCAGCGCATCATTTCACGGCCCAGCAGGCCGTAAGCACCACGGGTGTCTGGCTTGCCGGTCTTTTCGGACAGGGCTTCTGGCTGGGTCTGGGACCACTTAAAGCACTCGCGCGACGCGACAGTGAGGGAGTCCACGAAGATGGAGTCGTACTTGTTGAGGTCCATGCCGGCGTCGGAGAACAGCTTGAAAACGTGCTGGTAGATAGCCGCAGAGTAGGGGCCCGATGCGTCTGACGGATCAGGACCGCCTACATAGAGGGCAAGGGTACGGGCGAGTTCCCATGGGTGACAGCCCACAGTGGCTGCGGCCTTGCGGACGTCAAAGACGTCGCCTGGCCAGTCCTGGATGGCGAGAGTGCCTGCCTCAAGGTCCACGAACAGGGTGCTGTCGGGGTCCATGGTGCGGGCGAGAGTCGTCTTGCCGACCCCAGAGGGGCCAAACAGGGCGATGTTGATTTTCGGTACGGCCTTCAGGCGGTCGTCTGCCTTGATGATTTTGAACATGTCGGTATTGGGTGGAAATTAGAGGGGAGGAAGAACAACAAGCTCTTACACGTCGCCGGCAACAAAACCCACTATCATGAATCAAGTGAGAAAAAACCGGTTAGACGCCCGTAAGGCTCCCCAAAGGGTTACTCTTGGGTAAAGACGATTTTAGGGGCGGAGAACTCGACAGTGCGGGCGGCCTTAATGGCTTCCAGCAGGGCGTCTTCGGTGATGGCCTTATAGGTGCGCTCGGGGACGGAGAACTCGATCTTAAAGACCTTCTCAATCTTGTCCCAGGGCATGGTAGCGGCCACGGACTGAAGCTTCTTGGAGTCCCACTTGACCTTGGCCTTCATGGCATAGGTCATGCGGACGCCATCAAACTCACGGGTCGCTTCGCCGTCAATCTTGCCAAGGGCCTTAAGCTCCTCGACAAACGCAGGCTGGTAGCGGGTGAGGATTTCCTCGTTGATCGCATCCAAAATCTGCTTCTGGTAAACGATGGTTTGGCCAATATCCACGGCCATTTCCTTGAGTTCGTGGAGGGGCTTGTTGCTAAACGTAATAGGTATAGTGCTCATGTCGGTTCTTGGGACGATGCCCAAGGTCTGGGCTTCGTCAAGCGTGTGTTGCACGTTTATTTGCGTGTGCATGCAACCCACTGACAATCAACGCAATTTAAATGCCCGGTAGGCCAATCCACCGACCACCATTATTGATCCAAACCCTACCGCCATGGATATATCCCTGGTGGCCATCAGCGCAAGGGTAGCCGAACTCAGCTGAGCCTCCGTGTTCTTGTCGTCAAAAACGACCCCAGAGGCCGTTATTAAGCCCGCCATGGCGTGGCTGCTCTGGAACGCGTTAAGCGTCTTCTGTATTAGATACGCAGTAGCCGCAGAGCAAAGGATTGAGATGGTGGCGGTAATGCCAATCGCAATCAGTAAGTTATCACTTACGTTTTGCTTTGGCTTCCTTAACTTGGGCTTCGCCTTTTGCACGAATATATTGTAGGATAAAATCACATACCTCGGGCCCTGCGTAAGAGAGCGCCCCGACGACTGCGAATTGAAGCCCGGTTGATTGTATGTATTCCTTCACCACCATAGATGAGAAGAAGCCAACGACGCATGCTATTCCAATGCGCCTGGCTACATAGCCGAATGACTGTTTGTTTTGATCCGCAAGAAGGCGAGCGGTCATCGCTCCAGCACCAAGCGCGGCTGCGGTTACGCCATCCTTTATCAGTTGGTTGACCTGTTCTGGATCACTGGGGGGAGGAGGGCTCATTTTAGTTTAAGACATTTCTTCATCCACAAATAGACTTTTAGTATCTGCTTTGGAGAGGTTGCTGAACTTTTGATGCTGTTGGCCAACTTGCTGATTATTGCTACGTTCCCTTTTACATAGCCCTTGCTTGGCATTAGCCTGTCTAGGCTTGGCGAGCTGTCCGTTGATTTCTTGTTGATCCCGCGCGTCAGTTTTATTCCGAGGGCTGGACAGAAAATAGGAATTTTGAAGTCCTCCCGTTTCAAAGTGCACGGCACTCCGTAGAGTTTTGCGCGCTGCCTGGCGTTGCTGATAATAGCGGCTTTTGGGTTCTTTAAGCGATACGCCTGTAGCCGATTCATCTGCGATAACCCTGTCTCCACAGTGCCTCCGTGATAATTGCGGACATGTGCCTGACCTTACGCTCTGAGGCTCGGAGGTCGCCGATATGGACGCACTCGTGTATAAGCGTGTCCATGCGCTCCCTTTCCGACCGGTGTTTCTTGTCGATAACGATTTTAAATAACTTTGCTCCGACATGGTATAGTTGCCCATCGTCTTTGTATTTTTTTAGGTCTGCTTCAACTATCTTGAACTTCTTTTTTGGTTTCATGTTCGTTAACGTTGTCGCGCACCTTATCGTAGGCCAACCACAGCAACAGGCCTGCTAGGACGGCTCCGGCGGAGCCAGCAATCCAAGCAAACCATGGACTCTCTATGACGTATGGAACCGCACCCGCAAACGCCCCAGCCAGGAGTAGCGGAGCGCCCTTTTTAATGCTAGCAAAGGCCATGGCGACACCGCCCAGAACGACCAAAGCCGCACCGGTAATAGTCCAAATCTTGCGATCAGACTCCTTCTCAATGCGAACCATGTCTTCTTTCAGCTTTACGTTCTCGCTCTTGAGGGCTTGGATTTCGACTGCGTTTTGCTTGGCCAGAACCTCGGCCTTCTCCCATTCGGAAGTCAGCTTGGACAGGAACTTGCGGGCATACTCCGTCTGATCGATGTAGGCCTTTTCATCGGCAGCAGCAGCCCGAGCCAGCGCAAAGGCCTTGTCGCCTTCGCTCGCCGGCGGTAAATAGGCCTTGGCTAACTTAGCCTCGGACCTAACGACCGCAGGTTTTTCGGCGTTGACCTCGATGGCAACCAGGGCACCGGCTACGCGGCCGTCTATCTTGTCCTGATCCTTTGCTATGTTGTCCAGGGCGTCCCCGCCCGCAGATGGGGTCGGGTCCACAGGGGGCGTGGTAGCGCAACCGACCAACAGCAGGATGGGAGTCCAAAGTTTCACTTCTGGAGTTCGCCTACGGCCTTTTTAGCCTTAGACTCAATATCTTGCAAGCGGGCGATATTGTTGCGGTACACAAGGATACCGGTGACGGCGCCAGCGATGTAGGATAGGGCCATGGATAGGATGGTAAGCATAGTAGTTTTGGGTTAAGTTTACTTTGGCTTGAAGTCGTCCGGGGTCAAGGCGCCCTTTGTCTTGTCCGGAACCATTTTGCCCGTTACTTGTGGGAAATTGGTGGCTTGCACGGCAACAGCCCCAAGAACTGGGCTTGCGGCTGATGCGCCCGCAACTAAAGCGCCCTTTGCCACTGGAATAATTGCCTTTGCCAAACTTCTCTTTGAGTTAGACATGTCCTTGTCTTCGACGCTGGACTCTATTGCCGAGAGTGCCGATCGGCCTAAATTGACGACTGACTGGCCGGTAGGACCACCTGGGGCTTGCTCGCGCTTGAGGGTCTTCATGGCTGCTTCAAACTTAGGGCCTAAAAGACCGGCGTAGGATATGGCATTGAGCCACTTAAGGAACTCCGGGTCTTTCTTGCGCTTTTGCGAAGCTTCGGTTGGGTAAAGCAAGTCCTTGAGTTCCAGTAGGCCTCGATAAGCCAATATAGACAGAGCGCCTATAACGACAGGCCCCAACATTCTAAGGCGATCATAAAGGGAGTACCTTTTGCCCGGAGGGCTGAAGGTCACAGACCGCTTAATCGTGTCGTACAATCGGGTGTTTACTTCTGCGGCATAGGCGTAACTGAAGTTCATCAACTGCAGGTAGGTCTTGCCTAACTCGGTGTCCTGGAAGACCGGCTTGTGGGCTCGGTTGGTGCGGACGCTAGACTGCACGGAGAAGCGGATCATAGCCTCCTGGTGAAGTTGGGCCATTTCGTCGTTCGCCGTCATAGCGGCCATGCGCTCGTTGCTGTTCATCTTGGCCAATTCTTCGCACCAAGCAGCAAACTCGGCATGCTTGGATGGGGGTACGCCAAGTTCATTCAGCTGGTCGGTCGCCGACTGCTTGGCATTAAGGCCAATCTTTGCCGTCCAGTGTGAGCCGCTGACCATCTCGGATATGCGAAGGATATAAGAGTATCCGATTGCATGCGAAGCTTGCTGTTTGGCCACCTCGGAGGCCTCCATTAGATTGGCCTTGTAGATGCGGTTGGTTAGCCAGCGGAAGCGTGGGTCCGCGTTGTCGGCGTCCATGTCGATCGAGTGCGTGGTCATCCATGCGTCCTCGAATGAGTTGTGGATGCTTCCAATCTCCTGGCCGTATTGAGTCCAGAACGTGTCGCCCATCTTTCTCTGCAGGTACGGAGAGAACGCTGCCAACTCACGCAGGAAGCGACCCCAAGTTTCAGCATAGGCTCGAAGCGTCGTCAAGGTGGCCCCAACTGGTCCGCCACCGGCTCTCATGCCCATTGTGATTGGCTCAACTAGGTTGTTGATGAAGCCCTTGCCCATGGCAGAAGCAGCAGTAAACAGCGTTATGGTATCGACGTAGTTTTGTGATGCCTTCCCTAGACTTTTAATTTCAACACCGGCAGCCTTCTTTACGAGATCCATCGTTTCCTCGATAATAGGGTATGGCACACTATCTTTCTCCATGTCCTTGGCGTATCCAGACCACTTCTTGCCGTCATGGCCAAAGCGCCTTACGACTTCGGTTCTCTTGGCCGCAGATGATATGTACCTGGATACTACGCGGAACGGGTCATTGACCTGCCATTTGCGCATAATGGCCTGAGACTCTTTTCCGAACTTACGCTTCAGTAATGGGCTTTCGTCCATGCTCTTTCTGTCGCCAAATATGGAGTCAAAGCTCTCTGCAGCGCCACCACGGACGTGCATGTTGTAGAGTTCCTTGGCTTTTTCTTCGGCTATTTCGGCAAGGCTGTCCTCGACGGACTCTGGATCGACCGCAAGAAGGTCGTTAAGGGCATCTTCATCCATCTTTAGGAGCTTTGCCTTATCTGCGTCGCTTAACTTGCTGAGTTCTATTTCGTAAGCCTGTTTTGCGTCCTTGATAAATGCGGTTCGATTGTCGCCGATACGAGGCGAGTCATAGACGGCAGGAAAGTAGTCTTCAATGGTGCCAAGTTTTTCGCCGGCTTCTGTCCGGTATTGGTGTAGTTCCGCTAGTAGCTTTTTAAGCCCTGTAGCAGCCGTACCCAGGGGGCCTCCAGTGATTGGGCGATACCCCGTAACCATGTCCGTAAGGGCTTGGTAAACCTCCTCGCGCTGCTGTCTAGCCGTTCCCTGGTCGCCGTCCTTAAAGCTAGACAACATGTCACGGAGCGGGTTCATAATCTTATTGAGGCGATTATGGTACTTCGTTCTGGCGGTCGATATGGCCGTTGGGAGGTCGCGCTCGAACGCATTTGAGTCCGTTCCTGGACGAGCGTGAATCATATTGGCGATTAACTGTAGCGCCTTGCTGAACCCGTAACGCTTTGCGTTCTGGTGTGCCTTTGCCGATATGCCCGAGAAGTATCGAAGGGTAAGAATATCCAGGGCGGTTCTTGCTGCCGTCTGGCTTTTACGGGGGGCGCTAAACAGATCAGGGTCTTCAGACTGCTCCGCAGAAGCGTCACGGACGGAATTTAGCGTGGTCGGATTTTCGTCCTCTGGGTCAATGTTTTCGTCAGGTTTAGGCAGGGTGTCCTGTACCTTTGTTTCGGCAGCAGGGTCGGTCATTTTGGTAGGCGGAGCCTTGCGCTGATACTCAGTTATTCGGCTTACGCCCTTTGCGTCTTTTGGCTTAATGCCGCGTCTCTTGGCTTCCTCTGGCGTGACACCCAAGTTTGGCGCAAGTCTGGTAAACATCTCCCATTCAAATTCCTTAAAGGTTGGGTCTTGCTTGGCTTGCTCGAATTCCTTTTCGGATATCGTGTCCTTGCCGGCGAAGCGGTCCTTACCTTTGTCTCCGAGGGCTAATTCGCGCTGGGAGTCGTCGCGCTGGCTTTGGAATATGTTGCTAGACTCGGTGTTTACGTCGTTTCCTGCAAATGCAGCCTTTATCTTGCGCGGATCGGCAAGAATATAGGAGTCTTGTCCGCCCCTCTTTCCGCCCTTAGCGGTGCGTAGGTCGGAATCGCTATACTTTATGGCATCTACGCCGTACTTTTTGAAAAGAGAATGTATGGAAGGGTGGATGAATATCTGCCATACGCTTGTTTGGAACCTGTTAAGTTCATCATCACGAGCTTCGTCAAACGCTTGCGTAAGCTCTTCCCTTAGTTCAGTTAGATCCAAGTTCTTGCCCTGGTTTATGCGTTCAACCTCGCTGATTATCTTGGCGATAAACTCGTCCTCACGCTTTACTATGTACTCGTCTGCGGTCAATCCATCTGGGTCGGCCTTGCGCATCTTATCTATTACCGATCGAGAGTCTATGGAGTGGCCTATCTTGCTGATATCGACGATGTTCTTGGCGTTAATATACACCTGTACAACAGCGCCTGTAGTTCCTGCCGATGGAAGCGACTTGTTGTGGTCCTCATGTGCGTACTGCGCGGCGTAGTCAGGGTCAGCTGCTACATGGAAAAGGCCATCTTCGCTCATGTTTGCATCAAGTGTTTCGTACGCACCACTTTGACCTCGATAAAGGGCGTGTTTAACGGACGAGTCCTTTACGAACGTCTTTATCTGCTCCGCTCGCTCAGGGCTCATCTTGTTACGGCCGAGTATATTTACAACAAACGTGCTTCCGTCGCCCTTGCGCACCATGGCTTCGCCAATCGGGTAGGAGGCCTCTGACTTATTGGTTTCTGGAGAAACCACGGGGTCTGCTTTTAACTTTCGATCACCTTGACTCATGAGAGTTGGTCCCCTGTCGTCCTTGCTTATGCCTCGTCCAGCCCTGGCCTTATCGCCTTCGTTAAAGGCAAATAAGTCGTAATGGGATGGGTCTATCTTGGATTTTAGGCTTGCTGATTGGAACACCTTTTTAGCGCGATTTGCAGCCGATTGCTTAAGGTCGCGGACAAACGCCGGATCGAGCTTTAGCGCCTCAAGGTCAACCGTTGGGCCGTTCTTATCGTGAAGTGCGTCAGTGTTGAAAACGTGGCTTATGCGTCCACGAACAAGCACTTCACCGTTCTTCCCGTATATCGGATGATCTATGCGGCCATACGATTCATACGAGTCAGGTATCCACTGCCCCTGATCGCCTTCTGGGTCAAGCCACTCTTGGTGGTCTGATAAGCCGTTATCGGAATACTTACCCGTCGTATTTGCCCCCTCAAACTGAACGCCCATCTTTGACACGGCCCATAAGTCTCCATACGAGGATATGTAGTCACCGTCATCAACCTGAACCGACGACTCGTTTGTGTCTTTTATGTCTATCGGTTTCCTGCGGTCTGATGATGTATCCGAAAGGTCTGGTTCTTCGTCATTTGAATGGCCTATGTCAAACCATGTAGGCATGCCGGTCTGGTCACGAACTGGCAATCCGTCTGACCCGATTTTCTGCCCTGGCTTTACGTTTCTGAAATAGTTTTCTCCCTCTGCGCCTTCTATGCGACTCATCTGCTGCTGGTCAGAGCCGAGCCCGCCCATGTTCGTGGAGCCTTCTTGGTCCGGGTTGTAGCGCCCTTCGGCAAAGTTCTTGAGTATCTTGGCGGCTATGTCCTTGCCGAATAACTGACGGAAGGTGACCTTGATGGTTTCCCATAGGCCAGCCAACTTTTCCTTCCAATTCTTGGAGCGACCGAGATAGACCGGATCGCTGTTAAGTTGGCGCATAACGGTTTCCTTGAATTCTTCAGCAAAGTACTCGTCAGGGGTAGTAAGGCGGTAGGTTTCGTCCGTAAGGCGCAAGCGATACATCGTCGAACCCTTCGGGAAACCCTCCTTCTTGATTTCTTCGGGGGTAAGCTTGATCAGCAGGCCGGTCGGGTTGTCGAGGTTGGCGTTTGTGACCTGTTGCGGGGTGAAACGACGACGGGCCCAGTCCTTGCGGTCGGTCGCGCTTAGGAGCGTATCCAGGCCCTTGTTCTTCTTAAGGAAATCGACGCGCTTTTCGCGCATTTCCTTGAGCACCGCTTGGCGGTCGGCTTCGGGCAGGAAGCGCGTGATGTGGTGGGCTATTTCGTGAGCAGCAGTTTCCTCGAACCGACCGGAAAGTATGGCATCGTGGAATATGGTAATGATGCGGCTAATGGTCTTGTACTGGCCTTGGGCGCCTTCTGGACCACTGCGGATGTTCATCTTGACGCCCTCGAAGAACTGGGCGCCAATCTTGTTCATGATGCGAGTGATGCCCTCGATCTGCTTTGGGGTTATTCCACCCCGTAGGCGAAGTTCGTCGGTGACTCGGGAGACTATGCCAGCGTAGCCCTTTCGGCCTTCTGGATCGCCGGCACGGTTCTCGGCGGTCTGCTTCTTGCGGCGGTCGAGTTCGTCGGCCTTGCGGGCGTCAGCGTCTGGATCGCGCTGGCTCTTAAAGTCCCATTGTCCAAATGGTTTGAATTTTCCGTATTCATTTCCTGAGCTGTCCATAACCTCAGCAAATTCAATTCCAGTTTTCCCTTCACCGGTAGCCGCCGTAAACTTACTTATATTTTCAGTAATACTTACCGCATCACTAGCGTGTACCCCGTCACCAATATAGACAAATAGCTGACTTGCATTTGTGCGTTCTATTGCTGCTATAAGGTTTCCAAGCACCCCTGGCTGCTTTAGTTTTACCATTTGATCAGTAGTCATTGGTATTGCCCCTACAGGACGCGCCTTTCCGTCTAATAGTAACATTCCAGGCTTTCCTTCTAGTAACACCTTGCTTGCGCTTAAGGCATCGCTGGCGTTCATTATTTCACCAAACGACAACGCGCCTTTTTTGGTGAACATTCGTTCCGTTATTTTAATTTTGAATTTTGGAGTTTTTTGCGGAATTAATTTATCTGGGATTTGATTGCGTCCGGCACCAGGCGCAGATTGTTTGTCATTAATGTAAGCGTATTTATTGCCTGCAATTGCAATAAGGCCTTTGTACTCTATCCCGGAACCTTCAAATAAGCTTCTAAATGTAACGCTAACGCCAATGTCTGCGCGGGATAATTGGGATGTATCGTTTGGATGGTTGTGAACTATCCACACTTTTGCGGCACCAGTTACGCCAAGCGCCTGCCCCATGAGCAGGACTGGATACATGTTGGCCGAAGATATAAAACCTATGCTATTTCTTCCTACATGGATAATCCGATCATCTTTATCCACAACTACTACGGCTGTGTTTTCCTGCGGGCGCTGAGCAAACCATTCACCAACGGCAACGGCTACGTCTTCTGCGGTTCTCGCCTTATCCGTTCCGCTCATAACTACCTGGACCGTGGCCTGCTCAACGATATTAGATACCTTTCCGTTTATCTCGACGGAGTGAATGATATCAATGGCGGGTACGGTGCTTGTTGCCACTTGCGCCTGATTGGATGCTATCTTTTGGGCGTCCTTTATTACTTCTTTCTTACTTGGGATCTTTTTGGGCTTGGCGTCACTGTTTTCCTCAACGTCCCGGCGGGAGAACGGATTGTCGCCCGTATCTGCATCTTCGTTAGGGGTGTAGAGGCGCTTCACGCCGTAGTCCGTAGGACTGTCGGACTGGGCGGCTACGCCGCCTACGCCACCTTCTGGAGTTAGCATTTCGCCCCTGGCGGCTCTGGCTATGAGGTCCATCAGGACGTCCGTATTGGCGTTGGTCGGGTCAACCTGCGTCCAGCCTCGTTCGGCAAGGGCCTGGGCTAAGTCACTAAGCATGCCGTCTGCGGCGTCCTTGAGGTTCTTCTTGTATTCCAGATCAGTTTCAGCGCGCTTAAGGTCAATCTTGCCGTAGCGCTTGGGAAGTCTGGCTAACTTTATGAAACGACCTTTGCCTATTTGCTGGGCTAGGCCGAGTAGTTCCTGGTGGCCGAAAACCGCTGGAAGGGTGGGTATGGCTATCCTTCCGTTGCTTGATTTTGTAATGCCTTCAATGTCGGCAATCAGGTCGCCCTTAACTTCTTCTCCTTCTTCACCGAACTCAGCAGCAGCGCGCTCCTTATTGTCCTCTCTGGTGGCCAATTCACGCCCAACTGCGTCATACAAGTCCTCCCCGACTTCATCGGCCGTAAACTTGGCCATAAACTCATTTAGCGCATCGTCCGATATGATATCGAAATCAATCTCGTCCGTTTGCATGCCAGAAAGAAAAGTGCTTTCGGCCTCAAACTGGGCGATCAGCTTCTCGGCCGCATCGCGTTTGGCGTTCCAGCCCTCCCCCTTGCTCATGTTCTTGATAATGCCGGCGAGTTCTTTTCGGGCGGCGGTAACGTCGGCGGGCTCATTGTCCGTAAACGGCTTCAGGATGCTTTCCGCGTTGGCTTCCGACGTTCCAGCCTGGGCTTCGTAGGAGCTAATGGCGTCCATGACCTCCTTAACGGAGTATGTCTGAACAAACATGTCTGCGCTGCTTCGGCTTGCCCTGAAGACGTTTTCGCTGACAAGTTTTTTGAGCTTCTTGCGCTGGGTTTCGAGGCGCCGGTTGTCGCTTGGCTTGGACTTAAGGGCTTCCTTGACCGCCTTCATCTTGTCTAACACAAACTGGCGAGCCTTGCGGGTATCCTCATTCGGGGACTCGTTAACGAGTTCCTGCTGGTCGATGATGCCACGATCCAGACCCTTGATGCCTTGAATGTCGGTGCGCGGGGCTTCGGCCTGGGTGGGCTTGGCTTCGCTTTCCACGCCTAGATCCTTGAGCATAGACTCGTACTCGCTTCGGGTTATGGTTCCCTGGTCGAACATCCTGTTAATACGATCAATGGATTTTTTCTTAGCTTCGGAGTCCTTGTCGGCTTGAGTCGGCTCTGCCTTATCGGGTTTAGCCTCTGGCTTTCCGAGTTGCTCGTTAAGTTGTTGGGCCATCTCATTGAGGGTGTCCGCAAGGTTGTTGAGTTCGTCGATAAGGTCGCTGCGCTCGCTGAATTGGTCCTCGCGGCCCATATCTTCAATGTTGCTGGCTTTATCCTCGTGCCTAGATGCCAGATCCTGGGCTTCGCTGGCCAACTCCAGTAGCTTCCCGACGTTTTCAGGGCTAGGGTTAGATTCGACGGCTTCAAGGGCTGCCTCAACCCTGGGTATAATTCCCTTGTTTCCGTTGACTTCTTTGTCCGACGACACGGTTCCCTGGGCGGCACCCTCAAGGCTGTCTTTAATTTCATCATGGAATCGCGCGCTTTGCTCCTCGATGATATCTTTTATTTGTGCCGTAGTGGCGCTCTCCGTTTCTGGGCTTATCGTGGCATCCACAGGCAGCTCCATGACTCGCTTGAGTTCATTCTTCGCCCAAGCCTTTCTGGATGAAACCTCATAATACGACGATATGACTCCCTTCAGCGCCAATATGTAATCCGATCGGCCAAGCATTGTAATTTTTACACCGCTTACGCCGGCTGGATCCTTGAATAATTGAGTGCTATTTTCTCTTTGAGCACTTTCAAAAGCATCCTTAATTAAAGCAGGCCTCGTTGTGTTTCCAAGTTTGTCGGCAACGTCCTTGATGGTGCCGCCAGCTTCTTTTATCCTTGCCAATATGTTACTAAGGTACCCTTGACCAAGTAGGGATTCCTTTGTTCGTTCTTTGTTGCTGATTAACAATTCATCAAGTTTTGCGTTAAGCTCAATCAATAGCTTACTTAAAGCGGCATTAACTTTTTTAGGAGGATTAAGACCGGCCTCGTATTTGGCGATGGTGTCCCGGAGCGTTTGCTGCTGTTGTGGGCTCTTGCCTGACTTCTCAAGCTTAGCCAGTTGGGTGCGGGCCTGGGCTACATAGGCGGGCTCCGTGCCGGCGGTGGTCAGTTCGGCCGTCGTGTCCGCCGGCTTGGCCTGAGTTTCGGTAGCGCTTCCGCCCGTCAGGTTAAACGTGTCAGAGGTGTCAATTAGCTCGCTCTGGCTGGAGCCGAGCTGGCGGGGCTTCTCGGCTGGTTGATTGATTTGCTCGTTCTTTGCCTGGTGAGCCTCGGCGAGATCAAGAAAAGCTTTAAACCTCTTGGCCATCTTGCCCGGCTTATTTGGCTTGTTCCAGTTAGGGCCATGCTCGTTAAGAGTGCCCTTCCTTAGAGCAGCAACTACATCTTCAATAGTAGTAAGCTCTTTCGGTATGATTATATCGGACCAATCAAGCCACAATGGAATTATTGAACCATTTTTTCTTTTTGTTCCCGTGTCCTCGTGAAACTCTATCTCAATCGGCCCGTCATCAGTAACAAACTTCTTTCCGTCATTTCTTATCTTAATGCCTATCTGTATTACGTCACCCTTTTTGCTTTCGATCTGATTGGTAAGGTCTATAACATACATGTCACCTTTTACTTTTCCGGTATAGTGATTTGATATTTCGTCTTTAATGAAGGTAAGTCCTCCAATCCTTACAAGAGGCCCTTCGTATCTGAGCGGCTTTGGCTTGGTGGACTGATCTTTCGACTTAAGCTGCTTTGCCCTTTCCTCGATATTTACTCCAAGCTTCTTGGCCAACTCGTTTCTTTGCTTCCTATGAGACTTAGGGTTTCCTGAAAACTTTTCACTCCAGTCCATTATCTCGATGAGATGGTCCAGATATCTGCTCTCAGAAACCCATCCTTCACCTATAATCTTGTAGGGGGTTTCTTTTGATTTTTCGCCCTCAGACGACCGAACTTCAGGCGTTTCATCATCAGCGGCAGTAGGCTCCTGTTTTGCAGGCTTAACTTTTAACTTAAACCCCAGGATGGACTCGGCCTCGGCCACGGCTTCTTTCGTGCTGAGCCCTTCGGCGTTCTGTCTTGCTATATCTTTTTCAACTTCTACCGCCTCGTTGTCGCCGTCGCCGTCATATTCTTCAATGTTTTCGGCGTTTTTCTGGATTTTGTCAAGGATCGCCTTGTCCGCCTCGCTGTGCTTGACCACCTTTCTTTTCTCCTGGTCTATCTTCTTGATCTGCTCGGGCGTAAGAACATCCGACTCCATAAGGTGACGAACCTTGGCTATCTGCTCCTGCTTTGATCCGTCTATGTCGGCCCTTATCCGGTAGTAGCGGTTGTTATTGGGGTCAAATACGATGGATCCTTCGAGTCCTATCTCTCCGGCAGCTATGCGCTCAACGGCATAAGAGTTCTTCGGGGCCTGGCCCCACTCGATCTGCCACTTTCCGCGCTTAATCTGGATGATGCCGAAGGAAACCTTGTCGTACTTTCCGACTTCTCCGCCTACCTGTCCCGTGAATGGAACCTCCGTACCGTCAGGCAGCGTGGCCTTAATGCCGTTTACCATGTCGGACATTTGGGGCTCACCGAAGCTATGCCACGTCAATATGTCGCCGTACTGAGGGCGATTATCCTTGTCCTTGGTGTCGAACTTAATCTTGGTTGGCTTTTCGGTAAGCGAACCTTCCTTAATGGCACCCTTTACAGGTCTAAGAACGTAAGGGTTATTTGCGTTTGAGATCTCAAGTTCGCTTCCGGCGGCCTTTCTTCCTATTGCTTCGCTATCCTTAGGGTCAGAAGGATTTTCTGCGCCAAGCGGAAGTGCAGCCATGCCATTAAGCTGGTTAATAAGGCTATCAATTTCGGATGCGTCAAATCGCCCATCTGAAAACTTGATTTCCTTGCCAGCCTTATGGAGAGGATTGCCCTGCGCGTCCAAAGTATCCTTTAAGCTTACGACTACAAACTTTTTGCCCTCTTGGTTGACCTTGTAACTACCGGTTGGGTCTACATATCCATCTCCGGATTTAGTGTATCCTGCGTCTTTTAGCTTTGCTTCGTACCCGTCGGCATCGGCCGGTTTCTGTGTTGGCTTTTCGGCGGTTTGTGCTCGAGGTGCAACCGGTGCAGGAGGTTGGCGAACGGCATCCCGGTTGAAGCCAGGGGCGTATTGCTCGGCTGCAATACTCTTAAGCGTCGAACGTATTTCACCCTTATCCAATTCGGAAACGCCCGAGCCTGGCTGGGACGCGACATACAGGGCAATCTTGCCTGCGTTGACTCGCTCATCCCAGGTAATGCCCTGCATCATGCGCTTGACTGCGTTGCCAAGGAGATCCTTTGAGAACTTCTCGATGAAGTTTTTAAGTCCTTGCTGGTTATAGGCCTCTGGCTTGTTTGAACCAGTACGCAGGAAGTTGGCCATCTGTTCGTAGAACTGCTTTCGGTAAGCCATTTCAATGGATTGCGATGGCATGTACTTGGTGTCCTTGTCAGCATAGGAGTGCTCCATTTGCTTGTTGACCATGCGAGCAAGCCCTTCGGCCGTAGAGACGGCTAGATTTTGATCCTTGGTTGATAACTGCGTAAGTATCTCCCCGGTGGAGTTAACAACGCGCTCAACAAATACTGGGTCGGCGGGCTTTAAGCCGCCGGTACGGCGGTGCGCTTCCGCGTTAAGGCCAACGACGCTATTGGCAGCCTGTGCTGGCTCCATGGCAGCGTGGGCGGTAAGCAAGCCCTGTTGGTCAAGGGTTTCGTGCGCAGGGATGTGCTGCGGGACAAAGTTGACCTGGCCCTGGCCGTCAGCAGCAACGGTTACGGCGGGAGCCGTGCCTGGATTGGTGCTCGGAGCGGCAGGGGTTGCCGTGGGTGGGGTTACTGCGGTTGGCGCAACCGGTGCAGGCAAAGGATTTGAACCTGCGGTTGTCGATTGATTGGTAGGACCTACGGCGGGAGCCGGCTTGCTATCAAATAGCTTTTGCGCTTCTTCAAGAGAGTTAGCCGCGCCAATCTTACTCAAGTTTCCTGGATTTTTTGGATCAGTTCTAAAGACTTCAAATAAACCTCCCTTCTCCATGATTACGCCGTCACCTTTATCGTTCCTATACTGGTTAGGTCTATCGGCTCGAGCGGTCCATTTAGAGGTTTGAGCAGGCGCTTGAGCCTGGGGTTGTGCGGTCTGTGGCTGTGTAGCTGGGGCGCTGGCTCGGGCCGCCTCGCGAGCGACTCGGGCTGCATATTCAGGTGTGCCCTCTACATACGATGGGGGCTTTGGTCGTCCGTTTTGATAGTGCGTCGCTGAGTATTTATTTCTCCATTCCGTGTAGGCTTCGCTCCACTTCTGTCTGTCTTCAAAGGTTGCTTCATTTCCAGGGAATACGGGCGACGGTTCAACGTTTTCTACGACGGCTTGTGCAGGCGCAATAGGATTGCCGTTAAGGGCAGCCTTAAAGGCTGCAGCGGCTGCAAGTGTATTTGGGTGATTTGGGCCAAACGTGTTGAACGCGTCGCGCAAGACTTCGTACTGGAACGCTGACGGATGGTCAGGCGGAGGTACCAGATACTCGTCTTCTACGCTCGAGGCCTGCACTGGGACTCCGGCGGTCGGAGCAGGGGTTACTGGTGCCGCAGTTGGGGTGACGGGGACTGCAGGAGCGGCGGGCGCCACACCTGGAAGGGGAGGTGGAGTTGCCTGAGAGCTTCTAGCTGCTGCCACAAGTGCTGCCTGCGCCGCTGCTTCGGCTGGAGTTTGTGCGGTGGCCGCGTTATATGCCTTCTTGCCGCCGGCCTGGATTGAATTCATCAGGCCCGTGGTAATAAGACCAGCCGATCCACCAAGGAGTCCAGACGTGACTGGCTGAACCCAGTCAAACGACTTGTTGTTACCAGCTAATATAGATGCCAACTGAGAGGTGACGCTTACGGTTGCTTCTTCTGCCGCTTCCTTTGCACCTTCGACCAAATACGGGACGCCTTTCTTGATAAGGAATTTGCCGACTGGGTGTTTAACTGCGGTCTTTAATTCCTTCATGCCAGGTATGAGCGAGAACACACCCGTAGTTGCGCCTTCGGCTACGCCGGCAGCAGTGCCCGTCTTTACGGCAAGATCAAAGGCATTGGAGAACTCGTCTGGATTGGCGTTGGCGTATGCACGAACAGCGTTCTCATCCTTAGGATCTAATTTTTTGGACCTTAGGTATTCTTCAAAGTTTTGGTTTATGTTACTCAGCGTAGCATCTCGGCCCGCCATGGCACCCTGGGCTGCCGCCCCAGTGCCAGTAATTGCGTTGCTTACGCCTGGGCTTGGTGTTCGTCCGCCTCGTGCAGCAAACGCTTTTGCTCCAAGTTCTAGTGCGCTTAAGGCAAGGGACTTAATTGTAGGCAAGGAGCTTTCGGCAGCTGCTTGGGTGCCTATGCTTAGGGCATTGAGGCCGTAGTCACCAAAGAATGTCTTTGCGGCATTGTTTAGGTCGCCCGCTTCATTGTACTTCTGGAATTGCTTGTAAGTAGGGGTTACAGACTCATTTCTACTAAGCGCTGCCTCTAATTCGTCCTTTTCCGTTTTGGCTGCCTTTAATTTATCTTCGTTTTCAGTAAGCCATCTGGTTTGAAATTGCTTTTCAGTGTTAAAATTAGCAAGCGCCTCTGATTCAGTTAAACCCTTGCTGGCCTGTTCGGGAGAAAGGCCAGGGAATTTTTGATCTAACAACTTTTTGAGTCGAACGTTTCTTTGAACCTGTCTGTTAAAGTCGTTGCTGGCTTTTGCGGCATCGGTGCCATACCAAGAGCGACCGATAGCGTTCCCAATGGACGACACATATCCAGTCGTTTCAGCATTAGGATCAAGCGACTGGCCCGCCTTGCGCTGACCGCCGCCTATGCCCTTAAGGCCAGTGGGATCAAACTGGTCAAAGAAGTTTCCGCCTTGCGTGGCGTCCGGTTGGCCAACCGGCTTGATTTCTTGATTACCGACTTCCGGCTTTTTGGCTGGCTCGTCGAATTGGTCGAAATAATTTTTGGTCATGGATTACGGCCCAGCACAGCTTTAGCCGCGCCAGGACCGTACTTAGCATCGAACTCTTTTGCAAGAGCAGGATTGTCAACCAAAGCCTTTTTAGCACCTGCATTTGGAACTGGCCGAGCGGGCTGTGCTCCGGTGATCTGAGAAGGCATTGGGCCACGCATGGCTCCCCTTACGGCATCATCCGGGGTTACTGGAGGCCCTACCATGGGCGCTTGTGACGCAGCAGCAGGAGGTGGACCAAATACCTTTTCCCTCATACTCTTAATATCCAACGGCTTGCCTCCAGATTGAATAGTTACATCGCCTCCCCAAGATGCATCTTTCGACGTCAACCCTTCTTGCATTATGTACTTTTGTACGGCCACATGCGCAGGATCATTTGGGAACGCCGCTATGGCAGCTGATGCTATAATTTGCGCGTCCTGTGGATTTAAACTTTCTCCCGCGTACCCGAGTGCGTTGGTTACGGCAGCAAGGGCGTCCACTGCCCGCTTGTCATTTCGTGCCATATCCAGCGAATTGCTGGATCCGCTACTACCGCCAGCAGAAGCTTTGATTCTGGCCACGGCCTCTTTGCCTTCGTTTTGGATGCGGGCAACCGCTGTTGGGGTTGGATTACCTGCCGTAAACGGCAGGCCAGAAGTGCCTTTACCTTCCTGACCTGGCTGCAGGCCTATTGCGCCCATGGCTGCCTTATTTTGAGGCGCAAGTATGCCAGCCAAATCAACCCCCTCTGGGGCTTGTGATGCGCCGATAAACGCGCCAACAGGCAGGTTCATGCGGGCGTCCTCGGGGGCGACGAAATCAACACCGCCAGAAGCAGGGAGGATCGGGCGACCTAATTCGTCGTGTTGGACCAACGTTTGACCCGGGTTCAGTACGGTAGGAAGCAATCGTTTGTTCGCGGCCGTTGCGTTTGCGCCGCCTGCCGCCAGACCAACCCCAACATCGGTTGGGTTTGCGTTCAGGTTGTGGCCGGCGATCAGCGCTGGCATGTCCTTTGGGCCCGTCTTTCCTGCTACAGCCGTGCCGAGTGCCGTCAATCTGGGTAGATTCTTGGGATTGACGATCATGCCCTTGCCGTCAGGAGATGGCATCCAATTGGACGGGTCGCTCAGGAACTCCTTTTGCTGTTCAGCGCTAAGGTTCGAGAAGGATACTCCGGCCGTTTCCGCAACAGCCTTGCCCTTGTTTGCTTCGTGTAGGCCTGTTCTGGCAACAAGTTCCGCAACGGTGGCTGGAATGACCTTGTTGGTTCGGGCCTCATTGTAAGCCCGCTCGGCCTGCAGGTTGGCGCCCTTGGCAGCCTGTTCAGGATCGAACCCGAACAAGCCTTTGGACTTGCTTAGAAGTGGATCAACCCATGAGTAGTCTTGTGCCATTGTAGTTATTTTATGTTCCAGCCAGTTCCTTTGGGCTGCATAGCGCCGTACATGTTGACCATGGAGCCGACGCCGACGCCAAGTTTGCCTGCGGCCGCTAGGCCGGAGCCAGCTTGTTTGGCGGCGTCTAATTCAGATTGATTGGCATTAAGGGATCCGCCCATTCGGTTTGCGATTAGCCCCTGGCGGCGGGCAAAGTCCAGGTTCATCAGGGACGAGCCTATCTGGGCGTCGCCAAATCCTGCGGCAAGCGCTCGACTGGCGTTTTCTACGGATGCGGTTGAGCCTGCGGCTGCGCCGCGAACGGCAGAGTCGCTGGAAACGACCCTTGGGGTTCCGCCTACAGAGGCGATAGGGGCGACATACGGGGCAGAGGCTACGTTTGCTTCGCCGGCCGCAATTCGGCCTTCAGTAGAAGCCTTCATGGCTTTTTCGACTTCATCTACGCCCTGCTTCTTGAGTGCTTGATTAAAGGTGGCGTCCGACTCCTGCTGCATCCCGAGTTGGCGCTTTCGTTCTGCGTCGCGCGCTTGCATAATGGCCTGCTGTGACTTGTTAGCAGCCTGAGACTGGGCGTAAGTGCCTGCGGCCGTAACGGCCAAACCGATTGCCATTGGATTGCACATTAGGGTGTCCTTTGAGTATTCTCCTTAGTTGGCGTAGATCCACGCATGGCGCTGAAGTATGGTTGAGCACCTTGTGATTTACTGTCGTAGTAACCAGCGGTGCGGGCGTCAGAAACAAGGCCTGCCGTGTTGGCAAACATGTTGCCAAGCATGGAGTAAGATTGCTGGTTGGCCAAATTGTTGGCTGCGTTTGCAGACCTTGCGGCTGCAGTATTTGCGTCGCCGGTGGCATTGAGTTGGCCAATAAGTGAGCTCTTGTTTTCCTCCATACCCTGGCGCTGCTGATTGGCCATATTTGATGCCCTTTCAGCTATATCGTATCGAGCGTTCTTCATCTGCTCTTGCAGTATACCTTCACTCTTTGATCGTTCGCTGGAGTCCGTAAGACCCTTTCGTGCAAGCGAGTACGCAAGGTTTTCATTGGCCTGTTGGTACTGCTTAACGGCCTGAGGGTTCATTGATTTCATGAACTCCTCTTTGCGCTTATTGAAGAAATTGTCGTTAAACCCGGAAAAGGTCTGATTTATCCTGCCCATGCCGGACTGGACGCGTTCTTGCCTTGCGTTTTCATCTGCCCTTGCTTGGGCCGCGTAAGCACCTGAGTCTCCTCCTCCGCACATGGTATTATTGGGTTATGGTTAATTTATGTTTGTTTTGTCATTCGTCCAGCTATAAACGTGGAAAGTATCTCCATTCTTTCCGAGCATTTTGAGGGAAGCCTCTCTGGTTGCCCCCAGATACTCGAGCCACCGGTGGGCGGTGTCATGACCCTCCATGGATCTGCACTCAGCCCTAAGCCAATCTGTGCCTTTTATGGACGGTATTACGATCCGCTTGATGAACTTTGTAACTTCCGACGAAACCTCGTCCCATCGGTCGGTTGCGAACATCCAAACCTGCCACACCCCTGGCCAACAGGCTATAGCGCCAAAAGCAGCAACAGGTATTCCGTCATTTGCCATGGAAATCCACCCGAAACTACCCTTTGCCATGATGCAATCAACCAGATCCTCGGGATTATCGTCCCATCTGGTAGCAAAGACCTCTTTTTTGTCAATTTCCCGCATGTTATCGGCAACATAAAGTAATCCAGCCTCGTTTAGTTCACGAAGCATTAAGTTCCTGCCTCATGCTTTGAGTTTTGTTCGTCATAGTGGGCTAAGACATTTGATATCTTGGCGTAACCGTTAAAGGAACTGGTCATTTTAAGGCCGATATGGGTGCCGTAGCCAGTTGCTGGTATGCGGCCCTCAGAGAAGGTAGGCGCACTGACAAAAGCAAGTATGTCTCGGGCCTCTGGGTTAGAGTAGTCCATGCCAGCCTCTATTGTCCATTCGCCGGCGCAGGTAATATCTATGCCCTTCAACTCTTTATAGGTGCCTGGCTTGTTGGCGCTCAGGTATGGCATCTCAACTACGACCTGGGAGCCGTCAAAAAGGGTATTGTCTGGCCCTCCGTAAGTGTAAATTACATTTCCGGAGCGGACGTAGACCCTGTTCTTGAATACAATGATATCGTCTACGCCAAAACCAAAGTCATACTCCGACCAGGCGTTGATTGAGGATGAGCTAAACGTCGATAAGACATACACCTTTGACCCTGCGCAAATCCAATACCGCCCATCATTGGGCTCTATGATTGCCTTAGCTGCGGCCTTTTGAGTTTCATTCAGGGTTCTGAGTAGTTCTATAAACTTTTCGTCAATAGGTGAGCCTACATCTTCCGAGTAAGCCGCATCGGTGCTTTGTCTTGCTCGAAGCGAGCGGACACCGTTGTAGGACAGGTAGAAAAGGTCTATCGCCCCAACGGATATGATTGTGCCGTTAGATGTGCAGCCGGTGTTATCGATGATCTGTATCTGCGCATTGAGCGATGGATCTGGGTCAAGGTTCCAAAGTTGGCAATTACGCTCAGTGAAGAACGCTACATACCCCTGGTATACGCCCATTCCAGTTACCGAATCACGGCAACCAAAACTACTAGATAGGTCTATAAACCCAGTGCCAGTGTCGTACACATCCCACTTGGTTGCGTCGTTTAAGGCCGAGAAGTATATTGTTGAGCCTATGGCCACATAGGCCTTGTACTTGTAAGTAAAGGCCATCCTGAAGCCGCCGTTCTCGGCTACATTGACGGAAGCACCAAGTCCAGACACTCGGGTTGCTCCAAACTTGTACGGTATTGATGGGCGCTCGGGATCGGTAACGAGTATCCAGGCGGTCTTTCCTGCCTGGAACGTTCCCCCAAGGGTAACTTTTATTTGTTTCCTTACTAGCGCCGTAGACGCGCGCCCGCCACCAAACCTAGTTAAAGCACCTATGGCTATTGATCCCGTAGCTCCTATAGTTATTTTTTTCCCATTGTTCAGGTAGCCAATGGCCGTTGGAGACTCAATGCTTACTCCTCCGAAATTTGCATTAGCCGTATACCCGTGGTTAAGGCCGGATGACGTATTGCTGTTAATGGCGTCAATAACGTCGCCCATGGTAACTTCATTGGATTGGGACCATGCTACAGGGCCTGATAGTAATTCTGTGACGTCATCTACCTTAAGAGAATGTATGACGTTATCACTTCCTCCGGTGAACTTACCTGGGGCGGTACCACTGGAGCTTATGGTAGCAATAAACCTTCCAGGATTGTAAGGACTTGCAACTATCGTAGAAGCATCAATAAATTCATTTATTCCGCTTACAGCGGATGGGTTTGCGCTAAACTCGACGTGCATGTACTCATTGTTAAAACCTGCACCATCAACAGCGCTCGTAGATACGCCTACATAAGCAGGATCAAGTCCGCTCCAGTTGGCACCATTGTAGTAGTATTCAGCTTTTAGCTTATTTACAGCACTGTTTGCGTTTATTGCGCTTTTTATCGTCCATGCCAAAAGTTGACCTGGGTCGTGCGCGGTGCCGAAGTTTGGGGGTGGTATACTGTTGTAGGAAAGCGGAGTTCCAAGGGATAGTATTTCTTCTCCGTCTGGAGTAGTCGTATTAGTGCCCTTGACGTATATGCCGGTTATGGTCGGCAAGGCGGCAGCGTTTATGTATCTAAAACCCAGGTTTAAAGAGGCCTTGCCGTCTACGCCTCCAATAATGTTAAAGGTTAACCTTGAATTAATTGCGGAAAGTGGCTCCTGGGGTTTGACGACAGTGGTTACAGTTGTGGTAAGCGGTGAGTCTGCGTAAGCCTTTACTGAAAAATCGTTAGTACCTTTTCCAGTTATGTATATTTCGTTACCCAGCCTTGAAACAAGGTAATCCTTCATTGGGTCGGTCCATTCTTCGTTCTTGTTAAACAAGACCTGGGACTCAGTGATTTGGTCCTGAATAATGCCTTTTAGGTGTTCGGCAAAGTTGGCTATGCTGCCCATTGAGGAACTAGTATAACCACTGGTGAAATCCTTAATTGGCTGTCCGTTAAAGTACGGTATCTGATCTCCGTTGGCAAACTTGGCTATTACGAACGTGCTCCCGCCGTAAACAGTTGAGTACATTATCTCCTCGAGCGGGGAGCCCTCTGGATGGTCTATGTACTGATATGTTACGCCCGCAGGCGGAATTGGGCATGCGTATCCCTGGGTCGTATCGTTGTAAGCTTCAAGAACCGCAAGCCCTCCTGGAACTGGATTTGCCGGCCATCCCGCCAAAAGCCCCCAGTTGCTACAAGATGCTGGTATTGCACCTAAACATTCGCGATATACCTGAACGCAACCAGAGTTAGCGTTATTGGTAGACTTAAAGGCAACTATGCCATCTTCGGTCGCTTCAATTCCATATATACCAGCGCCCTGGGCGTAGGTGTATAGTGCCTTGCGTTTCTCTATCTCGCCCCCGCGCGTGATGTGCGCGTTGGTAAGCGTAGACAGTGTGCCAGGGTTCGACGACAGGCTATGCCGGCGCGTATCAAGGCCGCCCTTGAAGTTATCGACGACAATGTATGGCATTAGGATCTATCGTCTCGAGTGTAACGGCCACCAATGATGCGCAGGCGTTCGCCACGATCAAGGCCACCGCCGTAGATAAAGCGGTCATACTTGACGCCCTTGCCCTTCATGCGGGCGTAGTGCGTGGTTGCCTGGGCGAGTTTAGCCTGAGCGTCTGCGGCCTTCGTGCGAGCAAGCACTTCGGCAGCCGAGAATAGAACGATAAGGTTGTCGTCTAATTCTGCCGTATCAGTAGGCAGGTTGAGATTAGACAATTTCTTGATAGCCTTAAAGCGCACCTTCTGACCGGCCGAACTGGGCACAGGCCAAACTTCAAACTGGTCATTCTCGTAGTGACGCCAGCGAACAACAGGTTCTGACTTGTTGCCTGCAATATCAGAGTCCTGGAAGTTGTATTGCTGCGGGCCAATGCCGTACTCCAGGTTGTGCCAGATATCGCCATACTTTATGTGTGCCGATGAAATGTTATCGGGGTCTATATCGACACCGAAACTATAGTACCGCTGACTGGCAACGAGGTTGGTGTCTCGCTCTATGTAAGCAAAATCCCAATCGTGGTCAGCCCAAAGGCGCTGCTGGGTGCGACGTAGCAGGTGGTCATACTGGTCAATAGTATTGACCCCCATGCCCACGTTGGAGGATGCGCCGATCTCGGCGCGGAGCATTTCCCGCAGCTCAAGAAGGGTTGTTCCTCGGGCCATCTTAGTTGTCCTTTAAGAGCTTGGACTTCTTTTCAACTACGGGAGCAGGAGCCTCGCCGCCGGCGATGCCGACTTCCGAGAAGGCGGTGACTAGGCGGGGCACTGGGCCCTGATAGATTTCTCGAACAATCTTACCATAGACTGAGATAAGACGTTCGATTTCTTCGGACTCCTTGACGTCGGAATCTTCAAATTCGCGAACGCGAACAATAGAGTCGTTGCCGTGGATGGAACGGAGGATGGGCACTTCGGCTGCGGTGATGCGCTTTGGCACCGTGTTCAACATGTCCCCGTTGATTAGGATTTCAACATTAGCGGTTTGCATACATAGCAAGTGTCCCCGGCTTTTGGCCCTGCGCAACAACAAAAAGGGCCCCTCCGTTGCCAGAGGGGCCCTCGTATCGACTAAGACCGCTTAGACCGCGACGTAGATGCCAGAGCTGTTGAGGCGCTTGGCAACCGTACCGCCCGTCCACGTCATCGACTTATAGATGGCGTAAACGTTCTCCGGACGAGCCGGATTGTGGATCTTCTTGTCTTCACCTTCCATGACGTACAACTGCATGGCATCATTATCAATGATGTACGCATAGTTGGTACGGGTGGTTTCGCCAACGGCGTAACCAGGCACGGTGGCGGAGTCAAGGGTCGGGTCATACATGAACTCACCAATACCCTGGAGGGAAATGGTGCCGATCTGGATGTCGAAGCCCTTGGAGAAGCCGGACTGGGTGTAGAGGCCCTTCGAGTGGATCTCCGCTTCAAGCTTCTGGAGGAAGCCCGAACCGCAGACAATCGTGCCAGGCTTACCGCCGAAGCGGGTCAACTGGCGGACTTCCGAACGAAGACCGTCGATAATGTTGGTTTGGCCAGCTGCGTAAGTAAACTTAGCAGCGCGGTTACGCCAAGCAGGCTGGAGAGCACGGTCAATACCGCCGGTGATACCGGTAGCATTGAGATCCGCGCCGCCAGTGATTGCAGCATTAGGACGAATGTACTTCGAGATACCCGCAAAGATATTAGCGCTTTGCGTACCGTCCAACCAGAGCATTTCGTTGAAGCCACGAGCCCAACCTTCCGCCATGTCATCCATCTTGGCCTTTAGAATGTTGGTCAAGACCGTGATATCGCGGTTGGAGTGCTTCGAGGTCGATTCGCCAGTGGCAGAATCGGTGACGGAGATACCGTCATGCTTCAATTCCGTGAAGGTCACGGAAAGGCCAGCATGCAACTCTGCCCACGGAAACTTAATGCGCTTCGTGTTGGCAGGATTTTGGTAGCTGACAGCTTGGTTGTGGGTGTAGCCCACGATGGAGGTCGTGTAGTCAAACACGATCGGGAGGTCGATAAAACCCTTACCACCAGGGAAAGTCTGCTGGCGCTTCGTGAGAAGGTTGAGCAGGGGCTTGTTCTGGATGGTCTGGGCCATAGCGTCGCCCTTGACGTAGAAGTCGAGAGCGGAATTGGCGATGTTTTCAAGTTCGCCGACTGAGAAGGCCATAGTAGTTTATAGTTTTTTAAGGTTACTGAATAGCCATACGGATAGCGTCCTCGAGAGAACGCGGAACCGGTCTGGCGTTTGCGGACGACATGGAGCTGGTGGGGTTCCGGATGCCGATTGACCTACCAGAAAGCGGGCGGAGCCGCGCGTTGACGTCGCTCAAAGCCTTTTGGGCCAAAGCGACAGCTTCTTGCGGAGAACCTGGGTTCCCATTCTGGATAAGTACGGCTGCCCGTTCCATTACCATCTCGTATTTCTTGGACCAATCCGGATCTCTGGCCTTTTCTGTCGTTTCCCAATTTAACACAGCATCGTGGATCTGCTTTTGGCTGACCTCTTGTTGATGCTGTTGTTGACGTTCCATCTGCTCTTTTTGGCGAGTTTCGTTGAATTCTTGCTGCGCCTTGTAGCGGGCAAGTTCCTTTGCGGACTCGTTATCAATGAAGCCGTCATCGACTTTAGCTCTGATATCCTCTGGCAGTTCATCGCCTGAAAACTTTGCAAGTTTACTAGCGTGTTCCTTCAGAAGCTTATAAGCCTCAATCGGGTCGTTCTTCATTAACGCCATGATGCCCATACCTTCGGCCATCTCTGCAGGAGTTAGGCCGTTGTTGGTCATGAAAGTAGTGATCTTGTCGTATTGCTCCGCCCTGGGTTTCAGGGTATCGCGCTCCGTGATCATTTCCTTCCAGCGTGGATGGTTGTGAAACGGCAGTTTTTCGGCCTGCTTGCTGGGGTCTACCTTCTGTTGGTTCGCGTCCTTGCTAGCAACATCGGCGTTTGTCCCTTCGGCAGATTCCGTCTGCTCCCCCTCGGTGGACGAGTCTGAGTCAGGCTTGCCCTTGTTGGCTACGTTTTTTACAACGTCCAATAGGGTGGCCTTCTTTTTAGCGTCCTTGTCGTCCGCAGACGACGATTCTGCGGAATTGTTAGCGTCTATAGTAGAGCCCTCGTTATCCTGAGACACATCAGGATAATTGCTCTCAACGGGCGCAGTTTCCTGCGTCTGGGTTAGGTTAGTGTTCTCGGCTGACGGAGCCGGGTCTGTCTCGTTTAGCGTCTGTTGCACATCGGTATGTTTGTTCATAGTGGGAAAATGTCAATTACGGAGTTAGCTCTCCGTTGCTCGGCGTCATTTGACCGCCGGCCATTTCTTCAGGGCTGGCTGGATGGCCGCCCATTGGATGGCCTGGAGCGGCTGGACCTGGCTGCGGTTGGGCTTGCTTGCCTTCCTGTGCAACTTGCAGGCCAGCGTTATCCTTGGCAGCGTTCTGGGCAACGATGGACGGTAGCGAAGCCTTGATGGCGTCGGTCAAGTCAATGCTGTCATCCATGCGCTTGATGGCTTCCTTGGCCATCCAGGACGGATCAATGCCGGGGATCTGGATGAGCGTCGGAGCAAGGCGCTCAAAGTTGGCAATTTCGGCAGCCTTATTGGGGCGACCGCTGGAGCCTGCCTGCACCTCAAGAAGCAGGTTATCAGAGATTTCCTGAGCCGATAGGGTTGGCCAAGAGGCGCCTGGACCTGCCACTCGCTGGGCCGACATAGGGTCCATCATAGTTAGCAGGACTTGGCCGGCGCACTTGCTCAACTCGGTTAGGAACTCGTCTAGGTCGTCTACGTTTGAGCCCATGGCCGTTTGACGGCTGGACTCGGCTACGGAGACTTCCGTAGCGGTAGAACTGCCCGTACCGCCCATATTGGCCTCCTGGGAGCCAATGACGCGGTAGATATCTTCCATGTACATCGACACATCGTATAGCGAAGGGTCGATTGGGATAGGCATAACGGGCTGCAGCACGTCGCTTACCTTCTGGCCAGGCTGAATGGACTGAAGCTGGATAACCTCATTGGGCGACCGATCAATTAGCTTTCGCACGTCCGACTCGGACAAAGCGCCGATTGGAGTTACATAAAGCGGGCGGTTGGCGTTGCGGTGCTCGCGCAAGCGCTGGCGGGCAAGGTTGTATTCGCGCTGGATAGGCGTAAGCAGCCGAACGTCCGAAAGTGGGTAGATTTCCTTTTCGTTCTCAACTTCGTTAAAGGTCAACGTAAAGAACGGCCAGAAACGCTTAATCTTAATGTCGGGGCAGCTGGGTTCTTCAAGGAACTCCGGGTAGCCGTCGGCAACGACGTACCGCATGCCATCGCGCTTGCTGTAGATTTCCCATATCCGAGCGAGGCCGCAGCAATCCTTGCCGTCCTTGTCGCTTTCAATCTTTTTAACCTGATCTTCGTGGCGAGTGTAAGTCTTGCCTAAATCAACGTTGTAGATTTCCTTAACCTCGTCAGTGGAAAGAATAAACTCTTGGGCAACCCAATCGGCACCAATAAAGCCCTTTATCTGCCGGCATTTAGGGTCTACGATGATGGACGTCGAAAGCGGGAAGTCAAAGACAAGGCCTTCGCTTACAATGTGGTCCTGCTTTTCGGACAGTTCCTTTAGGAGTATCTTGAGCTGTTCCGCGCGCGCGCTGTGTTCGTCAAAGATATCGTCTTGTTGATCGGCCATTAAACGCTCAAGGGTTTTCAATTCCTCTGTGGCGTCGGTAATCTTTTCAGTGTCTTCTGGGCGTTTTTCCATCATCCGGTGGTAGCCAACCTTAACGTAGCCAACTCCGGTTACGCACACCCGGCGGACTAATTGCTTCATCTGGGACTTGATATCTTGGTCCTCCATGAAGTGCTGGAAGATAATTTCTAACGTGCGAGCTACCTTTTCAATATTAGACCGCTTTGTCATGCCCTGGGCAACATCATCCATTAGCGCGGTAGCCTGAGGATCAGGCATGCCGGTCTGCTGAATGGCAATTTGGTTGGCCGTTTGAGCAACTTGCAAGTCGGCTGCTTCCTCTGACCAGATTGCAAAATCCATGGTCTTGCGGCGCTTAGCAACTGCCTTTGGGTTCTTAGAGTAAAGCGAGGCAACCTTCTGCTTGATGTGGCTTTGGACAATGTTGGCAACGTAGCGCTCGTCTTGTTCGGTCGGGTACGGCCACTGCTTGCCCATAAAGAAATCCATGTCCTGCTTCATGGTCTTGTGGGAGCGTTCCCAGTGTTTCTTTGCGCGAACTAATTTATCCTGCCATTCACCGACAAGGGCCCTGCTAGATCGCGTCTGGTCGGGGTCGGGTTTTCTGGTCACGCCAGACTTAGGCTTTTCTTGCCCAAAGGTTTCGGGAGGCTTACTTTCGATTGGTTCTTCGTTTTCCATTTGTGTAAAGTGTTACTAAGACCAAAAGCTTTTCAACCTGTTTTCCTTCCAAGTCATAGTTTTGCTGGCTTGCTTGACCCACTCAAGGGTTCCCCACTTAGGGCCTTCCTTGATAACTTCGGGTACCTGGGCGCCAACTTGGAAGTCCAAGCCCATGCCAATGTGGGCAAGGGTGTCCACAAAGTCGTCGTGTCTGGCTGCGGGAAACTTAAGCATTTCGTTTTGGGCGTCTCCCCACCAACTTGCAAACCTGGGGAAGAATACCTTGCCCATGGCCATACGGCCACGGATAGCCTGCGCGCGGGTCTGCTTGTCCTTTACCGGCGTCACCTCCTCTATGGAGCAGTAAATCTTCTCCTCTTGCATGCGTTTCCTTAGAAACGGACCTATTGCCTTGGAAATGTGCCCTTTCTCGGCTCGCCAGTTCAGGGGCTTACGGCGCTTCATTATGTCCAGCATGGCGTCGCAAACCGTATCAGTTTGGGCCCTGCGCCAAAAGATATCGGGCAGCACCCAGATATTGTCTTCTTCGTCCACGCCGACGCACATTAGCACCGTTTTGTCGGCGTCTTGGGCAATCGATACAGCGTGGTCAGAAGCAGCATAAATCCTAATATTCTTCGGTATCTTATTGGGGCTATCATAGGTTTTGATCCAGTCCTTGCGGAAAAAGTCGCCGTCGTCAGGCGTGGGCTGGCCTTGGTATAGGGCCGAAAAGCCGCGCTCGTTGAGCCGCTTGATATTAAGCAGTATGTCTATGGGGAACTGGGTTGGCCATAGCGCTTCCCCTGGCTTTCGCTTCATAGGGTCGTTTTCCACGGCTATGGCCGGTAGGGCTAGGATATGCCAATTCTCGGCTTCCTCTTTCCTGTAGCACGGGTTTCTGGGGTCCGTAAGACGGCCGATCAGGTCATCTTCGTGCCATCGGGTCATAATAATGACCACTCGGCCACCAGGCATAAGTCGCGTCATGGCTGCTTCCGTGAACCAACTCCACATCTTGTCGCGCACGGATTTACTGTCGGCTTCCTCTCGGTCCTTAATCGGGTCGTCGATAACCAAAAGGTCTGCCCCTCGGCCAGTCAAACCACCCCCACGACCGACAAACTTCATTAACCCGCCTTCTTCGGTTTGGATTTTGTCCGCCGACGCGCTACCCGCCCTGAGTTTACAGCCTGGGAAGACTTGAGAAAAGGCACTACTTCGCATAGTTTCGCGAACAGAGCGGCCAAAATCTTGTGCAAAGTCGTCATTGTAGGTGGAGAAGATGAGTTGTCGGTATGGATCCTTGCCCATAAACCAAGCAGGAAAGCGACGGCTTGCCAGCTCCGATTTGCCGTGGCGAGGTGGCATGGTGATTATTAGGCGCAACATACGCCCAGCTTCCACTTCCTCTAAGGCCGCTGCTATAACTTCGTGGTGCTTTGCCGGCCGATACTTGGACATGTCCGAGTTATCTGGATCCGACGGGTCTGGCATCGTGAACTGTGTAAAGTCCAGGAGGTTAGTCCTGGCCTTGCGCAACCTGAGCATGCGCTCGGCTGCAACTATTTGTTTCTGAATATCGTCAACCTCGTCTGCCATTAAGACAAGTTCAGTTCGGCAATCTTGGCGTCTACCTTTGTCTTCAGGGCTTCCTTGGTTTCCGCAAACAGCACCAGCATGCCAGAAGCGTGGTAAACCTGGTTGGCCTTAACAGGAATGGCCGGCGATGCGTTCTTGCTGCCGTTAGCAATAAGGGCAGCGAAGCCGTCTTTATCGTATCGATTGGATGTGTTCATTAGTAAATTGCTGTTACAAGTGGGATGGTTGCATCACTCGTCCCGTCAGATATAAACACGGTCATCACATCGTTTGTTACTGGAGTTGTGACATACGAAGTGCTTGCGGTGTAATAGTTGTACGCGCCTACCACGGAGCTATCAAAAACCCCGTTGATGTAGAACTTAAAGGTGACGCCAGATGCGTTAAGTTTGTTATAGAACCAGCCTCCACCAGTATTCATAAATCCATATCCGGCAGACCATGAGCCTCCGCTGACATACAGGCTGGCAGACGATGAAGTCATTGTGATGATGTCTAAATAATTATTAGCACCGTTTGCACCGTTTGCACCGTTTGCACCGGCAGGTCCAATCAAGGTTGCCGTAGTCTGGGTCGTGCCGTCCGGAAAAACCAACCCGCCGCCATTGGTAGCGAGGTTGAACTTGCCGTCATAGGGCGTGAACTTGTGCAGATAATGAGTGCCTGCGCCTGTGTCATTGTAAGAGTCAATGACAAGGTCGGTATTTAAAGTGTTGTTGATCTGCGTGACAACAACAGCACCAGTTAATGTGCCTCCAGCAAGTGGCAGATAAGAACCACCACCGCTAACTGCCATCCAAGTCCCGTTGTATCGGGCGTATTGAATACTGTTACTTGGTGCATCTGGAATAAAACCAGATGGATTGGACTGAAGGTAATAGGTCGATGCAGCCAGGGAAGCCGTTAGGTACGCTTGGTTCTTAACGAAAGCCGTGGTGGCAATACTGGTGTCGTTGTCACTGGTCGCAGGCGTTACGGATTTTGGGTCGCCCGTAAAGGTCGGGCTGGCAAGCGGTGCCTTAAGGTTGTCGGCGGTCGTGACGAAGGCCGTAGTCGCAATCGCGGTCGTTGAGTTTCCAGCCGTTTGAGTGACGGCAATCGTGCCCGTTGGCAGGTTAGGCGTTCCGGTAAAGGTCGGGGAAACCAAGGTGGCGTAAGCCGATAGATCAATACTGACAGTTTGCGTCCCAGAATTGTACGCCAAAGGAGACGTGGCAGCAATAACGCCGGTTGCACCGGTTGCACCGGTGGCGCCCGTGGGGCCCTGAATTCCCTGGGCTCCGGTGGCCCCAGCAGCTCCCGTAGCTCCCGTAGCTCCAGTTAATCCAGTTGGTCCGGTAGCTCCGGTAGCTCCAACAGCCCCGGTGGCGCCTGTAGGTCCAGTTAATCCAGTAGGTCCAGCAACGCCAGTTGGTCCAGTGTTGCCAATAACACCCTGAATCCCTTGCGGCCCGGTTAATCCCGTAGGCCCAGTTAAGCCAATAGGACCAGTCAATCCAGCGGGTCCGGTAGCCCCAACTGCGCCAGCAATTCCCTGAGGTCCAGGGACTCCAATGCTTAACTTTAATAAGACCGAGGAAGATGTAGTTATTGTTAAAGCCATTTTTAAGCGGTAATGTGTTTTACAACATTTATTGCAATTGTTTCGGTGTACCAAGTAGATCCACCAGATGTTAGTTTAAAATCAATATTCCCAACTCCAATGCTCCAAGCAGATGTATTTGCGGTAGCCGTAAACTCTAAGTTGTTAACATTTTTAACAACAGTTATAGAGCGAAGAACACCTTGTGAGTCAATGAAAGTAGAGGTAATTGTAACGCCAGACAGGTTGGCGGGCCACCCTGTTTCCGGCGTGTAAAGAGCCGTCCAGCCCAAGCTCTGGCCCTGTTTGTGGGTTAGACTAGTCATTTTGAAAGACTGTGCGGCCAAATGGAAGGAGGTCAACATTTTTGAAAATTGCGAAATTTTAGCGCGCGGGGGGGATCGAAATCGGACCGAGCGGCTCGGGGGTGTGGGGCGGGGTCGGCGACCCCTTCGGGGTCGAGGCGGGGAGCGGGGCGGTCGGGGCGTCGAGCTCGGCCTGAGGCCGGCGACGGCAGCGCTCAGCAACTACACCAGGCTCGGGTCGGGATACGACCAGGGCGAGCCCCCAAGCGGCTCGGGTCGGGGCTCGACAGCAGGGCTTGAGTCCGGGGCTTGGGGGTGCAAACCGCGTAGCCTTTTTGGGGCTCGGGGCGACCGGAAAACCTACGCGGTTTTGAGCCCTCCCACTGATCGGTTGGGGCGAGTTCGCGAACCCCTCCCCGATGCCCCCACGATGCCCCCAGACGCCACGAGGGGGCGAGGCAAGGGGCGAGGCAGGGCAAGGGGGCGAGACGACCGCTAAGCAGCCGACAGCGCCCGGTGCCGATTGTCCCGATTTGCGCTTGCAACCCAAACAAGCTAGTCCCAACTTGAGCCCCTCCCACCATGAGCACCCCCAAAATCCCCCGAACCGACTTCGCGACAATCGCGAAGGCCGGAAATTACACCCTAAGCCCCGAGGCCGCTAGGGCTCGCAAGGCCTATATCCACGCCACGCCCAAACAACTAGCTTGGGCAGCTGACGCCCTTGGCAGCGCGTTGAAGAAGGACGTGGCCGATGCTCTCGCGGTTCGCCGCAAGCATGGCTCAACGCTCGAAGCCCTGCCCCCGGTCGGCAAGGCCTTCGGCTCAGCTTCGGCCAACTACGAAGCCGCATGCCGTGTCCACGCGACCGCCATCAGTGTGCTCTCGTCATGGGTCAATGCAGACGCCCCGGAGCAGTGGCTACGCTGGACCGACTACGACGGCGCGCCCATGGCTTCCCGCGTGCTGCCTCAGTTAGAGGACGGACACCCCTATCTGTGGCTGCCCGACTACGGCCGCGACTATTGGGCCAGCCGCTGCGGCATCTAATCACCCCGAACCCTTCCCACCATGAAACCACGCAAGCCCACCCCCACGCAAGCCGAAGCCCTTGCGGTGCTCAACGAGCACCTTAAGGACGGCTACGGCGAACCACTGACCTACCCCTTTGACGAGGGCAAGGCGCTCACAGTCGCCGACCTCATTAACCTAAAAGACGCCCGAGCGACCACAGGAAAGAAGCTTGAGGGCTGGAGCAGGTCCGCAATCTTCCTCTCGGTCAATAGCCTGGTCGAACGTTATGAGGCCATGCCCGAAGCCGAGCGGGTAGCCGAGTGTCACGGCGAACACATATCGGGTTGGTTCGAGGAGCAGGGCTATGACGAGGCCGACCACGAAGGGGAGTTTCTTAGCACCCCTTCCCACTATTGGCCGGACCGCAAGGAGGGGAAACCCCCGAGCGTAAACGACTACCGAGACGCCCTTGAGCACTGCGCACGAAACGGCATTTTAGCTTTCACCTCATAACCCCCTTCCCACCATGAAACCAACCCGACCACCCCGAGGCCGTAAGCCTCACCTGCTCACCCGCCTCGAAGCCCTAGCCCGACAAGTCCGGGCTTTGGGCTTCCAAGCCTACGCACTCGGCAACGAGCTTGCAACCCTCAGGGGCGAAGCCGACCGGCAGCGCAACCCGCACAACCCCCGCACCCGCCTCGAGCGATTGGCAAAGGAGGCACGCCGTGGCTAATCAAACCCTAACCCGAGCGGAGGCCTATCAGCTAAACCGATCAGCCTTAGCCCTTGAGCGTATTGCCTGTCACCTCGAGGCCTTAGCCGACCGAACCGCAGCGAGCGACCCGCAGGGCTCGGCCTTGACGCTCGAGTGCGCAAGCGAGCTGGCCCACCATGCGGACGCAATCCGCGAAGCTACTGGGCTCAACGGCCGAACCGAGGCAAACCTCGAAGCCCTCACCCGCAACCCTTCCACCCGATGAGCAGCGAGCCCGAAGGCCTCCGCCTAAGCCTCTACGCCGTCCGATGCGTCTATGATGCCGAAGGACACCCCCGCACAAAGGAAGCCCCACAAGGGGCTTGCGGGTGCTGTCTAAAGGCCTACCCCGTGCCCGGTGCAGACGCTACAGGCTCATGGCTAGTCCGAGCCTTCTATCAAACGGCGGAGAAGGACGTGCTCGAGATTGGGCGCCACCGGTGGGCTTGCCACCTTTGCCTTTCCATGTGGGACGATGGGATAAACGCGGAGGGGGTTTATGACCTCTAACAGTTTGCGCTTGCAACCCAACCCGAACCCCTCAAACACTGACTTCCCTGCCATGAGCAAAACCAAAACACCCAGCCCCAAGGCCTTGAAAGAGGCCGTCATTGATAAGGCCGCAACGGCCTTTGTCTTCCACCCGCAGAACATGAGCCGTGCGCTGATCCGCACCCGCTACATCCCTTGCACGGACACAAAGGGGAGCCGAGTCAAGGCCTACACCCGAAGCGGTCGCAAGGGGGAGCCGAGCCTGGTCATCTCTTACGACCATGGCTTGAACGCGTCCGGCAATCACAGCAAAGCAGCCGCCGCCCTGGCCCTCTTTCTCGGATGGGTTAAGGAGGACGGCGAAAAGGTTTTGTGCGGTGCAACAGGCGACGACGGAACCGGCTCGTTTGTTATTATCAACGCAGTAGAAAACGCCAACACCCACGAAAGTCAGCGCGCCAACGCAGGGGAGGGCTTCGCCGCCTAACATGAGCCACCCAAACGACACCGGCAGGGCTTGGCGGATTGTTTTAGATCACTCCCCGAGAGGGGAGACTTTTAGCCGTTATCTCGAGATTTACGAGACGGACGAAAAGGGCGACTTCGTGCGCGTGACCGCTTCCGTTTATGCGGAGGCCCACGAGACAAACGAGGAAGCAATCCTAGCGACATGGGAGCAACTCAAGGACCCGGTCGGCCCCGCTTGGTGTGCCGATAAAGACGAATACGGCGAGACGATTGACGGCGTTCGCTGGCTAGCCGAGGCCCTCGGCATCAACCTCGAACCAAACAAGCCCCAGGCCTAAGCCTGGGCATCCCTTTCCCCCTACACGCATGAGCACCAACCCCACCGGCAAGTATAAACCAAAACCCCACGCCTTCGACGCCACTGACATGGCAGTCGCAGCAGACGCCCGCCAGCTCCTCAAGGTAGCACTCCGCAACCTTGACGAGATGAAGGCAAGGCACGAGGACGCCGAGGAGATCGCAAAGCTTGCAAAGACCGAGCCCGATATGAACCCCGACTTTTGCCGGGCCCTCGCAAATGAGCTGAGACTCGCCGGCATCGAACACGCACGGCAGGCCTTCGCCCTTCTCCGCACCATCAGCCCACGCGCAAAGAAGTAAGACCATGGCCGACACATCTACCGACCTATTCAAACGGGCCAGCATGATCCGTTTTAACCGCGAAGCTAACGACCGGGCCCCGACCGCTTGGTTTGCCGCCCTACCCACCGAGGAGCAGGACGCTCTCAATCTCATGCTCGAACGCAACGCCAAGGACCTCGAACGCAAGGGTAAGGCCGCGGCCAAACGCGAGTCTCGGGCAATCCTTGAACAATACAAACGCAGAGCCTAACCCTTTCCCCCAACCATGAACAAACAAGCCCAGGCCTTAACCAAGGCCATCAAAGACCTCGAAAGAATTGCCGGCACTATGTCGGCAACGGACTTCGGGACACACCACCAACTGACCGATGTGCTCGAGGTGCTCCGCAAAGGGCTCGAGCCTGATCCGTTGACGATCACCCAAGCAGCGCGCGAGGCGTTGAGCTACATCATTTGCACCGCAACGGAGGGCGGTCATTACACAAAGGAAGACTTCCGCCGGTGGGAGAAGTATGTGCACCGCGATGAGGAGGGCGGTCGCTTCTACGCAGAGGTCACAGTCATCCCCAACGACGACGTTGAAGGCATCCCGCTGGACCCGATCCGCATGACGCCCGAGGAACTCGGCAAGCGACTTCACCACGCCCTGGAGCACGGCAAGGTAGTCCCGAAGCACCGCAGCATTATTCTCCGCCTGTTAGACGGCGACGAAGATATAGCGGGTGAGTGCGATGTGATTGACGCCGGTGTCATGATGCAGCTGGCCGTATATGGGGAGGTGGTTTATGGTTAACCCAACCCCCGAGCAGGTGCTCGAAGCCATCCGCATACTGATCGCCTCCGAGGGGCCGGTCATCCGCGAGTGCGTGGACGACTACATGGACGGCGTGGACGAGCGTATCATGTCCGCGCGCTTGCTCATGACGGCCACGGCACGGATCGCTAGCCATGTGTGCAGTGACTGCCACGCTCTCAGCTACGGCCACGGCAAGGACGCTGACCGCTTGCCCGATGACGATAGTGTGGGCATGGAACACCGATCCAATCAATATTGGCACGGGGTCCAGGCTCGAGCCATGAGCCACTACATTGACGGCATCAACAAGGCACTGAGCTACCACGACCGACTTGATAATCATTGTTATGCTTGGCCCGGTGACGGCATGAACCAAGCCGACTACCTCAACCAAAGTGCGCAGCTCAACATGGGTTGCCACGACACCAACCCCCCATTTGGGAGCTAACATGAAAACAGATTGGACCACCATCGACCCCGGCAGCGATCACATCATTGTCCGCTTGAAAAAGGGCGGTGACAGCTGGACGATAGAGAACTACGGAACCGACACCGACGGAAGCCCACGCCTTTGTCTCCACGGAGACATTGGCGGGGTGATTGCCGAAGGCCAGGCCCTTGCCGAAGCGAACCCGAACGATCAGATTTATCTTGTCGAAGTGCGCTTCGTTCATCCATTCACCCCCAGGTCATATTTTCCCCCCCAGAACAAAAACCCAGAAACATACCACACGCACATGAATGACGCCATCACAACCAACACGGAGGATTCGACCGATGCCTAACTGGGTATTCGGCTATCTCTCGGTCACTGCTCGCACTCGCAAGCCCAAGGGCTTGAAGGATGCCGGTTTGACGATCGACAAGCACGGCAAGGTTTCCGACCTGCAGACATTCATCAAGGCAGTGCAAACGCCCAAGCCCACCTTTAACACCGGTGAGCCCGAGGGCGAGCGTGAGATCCTGCCCTTCGACTTCGAGCAGATCATCCCGACTCCGTGCGCGCTCTACGCTGCCGAGAAGATTTATTATGGCGACCCCGCACTGAAGAAGAAGCAGGAAGCCGAGGAGGCCAGGCTGACGAAGCTCTACGGCTACGGCAGTGCCTACGACTTCCATTGTGGCGAGTGGGACACGAAGTGGAACGCTTGCGACTGCGAGGTAGTTACGGACAAGGATGGACCCATCGAGGTCACGAAGACCTTTCACGAGGTTATCTACCGCTTTCAAACGGCATGGTCGCCGCCGGTTGCGGTGATCAAGAAAGCCAGCAAGATGTGGCCGAGCTTCCGCTTTAGTTACGACTGCGAGGAAGAGGCCAATATGTTCGACCCGTTCACCGCGAAGTTCAAGGCCGGTCTTCAAACCAGCTTCAAGAGCCGCAAGCCGGAGGATGACGAGAGCGATGAGTAAGCTCGTTCTCCTCAAGCGGTATGTGTGCTACGAGATGCGAGACGAGAGCATCATTGACAGAAGTGTTGAGGCTGTAGTGGCCATCAACCCCGATCATGTCATCAAAGTGTCCCCACGGAAGTCCTCCACGCGCGACGACATGTTCTGCTCGTCGGAGTATTTCTGCCAAGTCGTAACCTCCAATAGTGGCAGCACCTCAGTCGAAGGCACTCTTAACGAGGTCCTCGCCCAACTCCAACCGACACCATGAAATCGAAACTGCAATACATCAAGGGTTCGGCCGTCAAGGCACTGATCCGCAACACCACCGGCAAGCGAACCTCCAAGGAGTTCCTGGAGGCCCTTGACCGCTACGTGGCCATGAAGGTAGCCAAGTGTGCCCAGGAGCACAATGGGGGCAAGAAGACAGTGGACGGCAGTGTCGCCGCCTACACCCTGGGGGTGCCAAAATGAAGCCGGTGACTGACAGCACGATCGAGCGGCTTGTGGCCTTTCATGGCCACGATGCGTCCGACTACGCTCGGCTAGCGTTCGATGCCCGAGCTGCCCTTTGGGTGCTCTACGAGAAACTGATCGGTGACGACCGCTTCCGCTTTGAACTGCGGGAGCGGTGGGAGCAGATGGATGGGGCTAGGCGGTCGAAGTTTAGGCGCAAGGGTGTGCCGTGGCTGACCGAGGTGCACAGGTTGGCGGTGCTCAAGGTCAACAGATAGCAAACGGGGCTCCTTACGGAGCCCCTTCTTTTGGCCTACACGGCCGTTTCTACCCCTTGTCCGTATCAGGACCGCCCCCAAGCCATCCGGGGAGCTCTGGGAGGTCGCCAGACAGCTCTTCGTCGGGGCCCATGTAGATCACGACCCCGCCCTTCGGCCCCCAGGACTTGGAGAGCTCCATGCTGGACACGGAACTGTCGTTTTCGAGGACACCGGCGTCTTGCATGGCGTCGAGGATGAGCTTGGCCAGGTTGTCCACATCGGGGACCTGGGTGTGGGGCTTGCCGTGCCGGTCTTCCTTGGGGGTGGGGAATACGAAGGCCATGCTGAACTGCAGTGGGCCCTTGAGGGGGATGGAGGACATGCCGTGGAGGCGGTTGGCCGCGTTCATGACGGCAGCGCGCCAGACCTTGGCATTTGCATCGGCCGTGGAGATGACCCGTCCGTTGACGAAGCGAGGGCGGGGTTGGGGGCGTGGGTGGCCCATGATCTGGACCATGATCTGTTCGCTCATGTGTTTTGTTTTGCTTAATTGGACTGTCTTGTCGAGCGCCTTTCTGGAGGAGAGGACACTATCCCGTTGGCCTTTAGGCCAGGGTTAGGGATGGTGAGTTCCCTTTAGGGGACTTACTATCCTTCCTGTAAGGAATCCTCACGGCTCGGCTGGTATCATTGGTTAAAAGTGGTAGCAAAAACGAGGAAGGCTTCCTCGCGTAATTAGTCACTGCACTCAAAATCTCACTTAAGAATAGCGTTGACAGCGGCTTCCACATTTCAGTCACTGCTTTATGTGTTCTACACCCGACCCTTCCCCACTGCTTCCAGAGGGGGGTAGCTTCCTCAAAGGAAGCCCCGAGGAAGCCCCATCCTTCCTCGCCCGCAGCACCCTCCCAAAAGCCGGCTTTGGCGACCTCATGGCATGGGTCGTCGAGCGCAGAGAAGCCAAGCGGCAGCAGTGGCAGGACTACAAGCATAAGCGGAAGAGCCAGGCCAAGCCCAAGCCGATCAGCCGAGCAAAGAAGGCTCAATACCAACGCACCTACCGGGCGAAGATAAACGCAGGGCGCAAAGGACTTTCCAAGTGGAACCCCAATCCCGCACTTGCCAGGGAGAAGAAAGCGGCCGAGGCTAGACGTCACCGATACAAGGAGATGCTCGACCGAAAGAGGGGCATCAAGTGAGGCCTTTGGGGGTGTAGTTCAAAGGTTTAGAACGACCCGCTCATAACGGGCCAATTTAAGGTCTATCTTAAAATGGTCTTTACCAAAGCTGGTTCGAGTCCAGCCGCCCCCACCTTACTTGGTTTCCTTGACGTCGATCACAGTGGCCTTGACGTGGCTGACAGTGGACTTGAGCGTCTCGAAGGTTTCCTTACCGCGACGGATAAAGTCTTCCAGCTCTGACACTGACAGCTCTGACAGATCCTTCTTGCCCGACTTCTTGAGGCCGAGCTGAAGGGAAGCGGCCACGGCAGAGAGCCCATGACCGGAAGCCTCCAGCGTCCACTTGGCGGCCTGGAAGCGGGTTTGGGCAGGCACGGCATCGGACTCCATGAGCTGCTGCATGATGGCCCAGGCCTTTGAGGCGCCGGCGGTCTTTATGTCGGTGTCTCGGGCGAGCTCGATGGTTTCCCTGATCTGGGCATTGGCGATCAGCTCCTTCCCGGAGGCTTGAGGGTCAGTGTAGCCAGCGGTCTTGCCAGCGGCCTTGGCGTCACCCCCGTTGCCGACGTAGGCCTCTACAAAGAGAAGCTCTTGTTCGGTCAGTGGGCGGCGCTTCTGGGGTTCAATGGAAAGGGGGCCCTTCCAATCTTCTTTAGGTGCGGTCATTTGGTTGCGTGGTAGATTACCATGGCCTTGTCATAGCGGGCCTGGGGCACAAGGGCGACTTGATACTTGTAGCGGCTGAAGCCGGTCATGCCGAGGTTGAAGGCGAGCCAAGTCTCGTGGGCCATGGCGGGTCGGCCGATCTTCTCGGAGAGACGATGGCGCAAATAAGCGAGGTATGTTTGAGCGTATTCCTGGGAAACCCACGAATTCGTCGCTTTCGTGAAAGGATAAACAGGAAGATTGTTTACCTTGCGTAGCTTAGTGGTGTCGTCCCACGCGGCTTTGTGGAACTGAAACAGCCCCCTGGCTAAACCTTTGTCCCCGATTGCCATAGGGTCGCCGCCGGACTCGATGCCTTCGATGGCCTTGAGCCAGGAGTCAGGCACGGGTTCAAAGGCTTGGAGTTTGATTGCCATAAGGATAAGTAGAAGTCTCGTCATGGGTGCGTAGATTAGGAGCTCTTAATCTCCGCACGGATGCCAAAGGTGTCGTTGCGCACGAAGGTGAATTGATCGGACAGCATGTGCCTGATGCCGCCGTCACTGTCCATCACGATGGCGTAGACGTCATTTGAGAACGTGCCCCCATCACGGACATAAAGCAGCATGCCATAGCCCAGGGGTGTCTCGACCGGCATCGGGTTGCGAAACTCGTAGATCACGACTGCTCCTCCTCTTGACCTTCCGTGCCCTTGGCGATTTGCCATTGTTGAATAGCAAAGCCAATTTCATAGGATGCTCCACGCTTGTGCAGTTGCTCGGCAAGTTCATCCCCCGCCTTAATCAGCCGCTCGACACAAGCAATCTCCTCGTCCAATTTCCGATCAAGGTAGCCGGTGTTATTCTTTAGCCTGGCCGTGTCTGAATTGAGTTGGGCTAATTCGTGTTCGCTGTTTGCGATTAGCGAATTGAGGCGCTTAATTTCATTCGACTGTTCCCATAATTGGGCGGCATCCTTGACAGACTCAGCTTTGAGGCGCTTAACCTCAAGCGCGTGGTCACGGCACTCGTTGCCAATGCGGATTAAGTTTCCAGCAAATGAGTCCACGATCCCTTTCTGGATATCAAGCTCTCGCTCGAAACCCTGTCGTCGGATCTTTTCGTGGTTCAGTTCGTGGATGGTAGATAGGTATCTATCCATTAGGTCTTGGTTTTCGTTTTCCATAATTAGAGTCGGGTGCAAGTGCCAGCGTCCTTATCATAGGACCAGTCGGTCCAGCGTGGCGGTTGGTAAGCGCCGTGGTTTAGTTCAGCGCCTTCTTCATCCATGGCAATAGGACCGGAAGGTATGTCGAGCCACTTCTTGTCCTTGCCGCCCTTGGCTGCACAAGCCGAGATGACTCGGCCCAGGAGTAGGTCGTCGATGAGGTGCTGGAACTCGCTTGGTCCAATCTGCTTGAGGACAGGCGGTAGCTCGTTGCGTCGGCGGTAGAGGCCGGACTTGGCGTTCTTGCCTTCGATAGAGTAAGGGTGTCCTTCGGCTGATGCGCGCTCGATAGCCAGGGCGAGCCAGGCATGGCGTTCACCGATGTTAACCACAGAGAAGCCATCGTGCTCAGTCACGTCAATGAGCAGACCGGACGGGGTGCGTAGTAGTGTCTTTTCGCCATCGAACATCTCGGGGTTGTTAGCCTTAACGACGGCCATCTTCCATAGTAGACCACGCTTAGGCGGTATTCCCATGGTAGGTAGGCGGCGGTCGTAGTCAGCGCAGTGCCAGATGCCAATGACAGAACGGAAAGCAGCAGGCAGTGCGGATGATCCACGGATAGACGACTTCATGTCCTCCACGCCACGGATAGGTTCTTCACCTTGTTTGCGGATGTGGTGCGTCAATAGGAGGGCGGCTCCGAGTTCACCGCAGACCTGAGAGGCCACGCGAACAAACTCATTGATGACGGTAGCGGAGTTTTCTTCGCCGTGCAGGGTGCTATTGAGTGTATCCACAATGACCAGGGTTAGGTCGGGGAGGCGCTTAAGCAGTGAGAAGAACTCCGCCCAGCGGCGGGAGGGCTTCGCCTCGCCGGTCTTGGCATCAGTCTCTACGATAGCGAACGCACCGCCCGAGTTGATAGTCGGCAGGATGATAAGCCTATCACCGGCCTTCTCACGCCGCTTCTCGGCATCAATGTCATGGAGGCGGATGTGCAATTCGTCCTTGTCATCTTCGGTCGTCAGAATGACGACAGTTCCGCCCTTAAGGACTTTGCCACCGCACCATTCGTGCTCGTCTCCATCGGTATGCGAGGCGACCTTGATAGCCAGGTCAAGACACAGGAAGGTCTTACCAGCACCCCCTTCGGCTACCATCAGCTGGTGTTTGCCGGCGAGGATCAGCTTGTCCACGATGAATTGACGCTTGGGCTTCTCGGACATGGACCAGCGATGAGCTGCCCACACTTCGAGTCCTTCGCCACCGGCCACCATGGGCTTCATGGGCTCAGGGAAAGCACCATGGTTAAGAATGTCTCGGTTCATCACCGCATGCCATTCGCGCTCAGCGCGCTGAAGGGGCCATGGTGGAACCATGTTGGCGTCCATCCATCCAAGGACGGCCTGGAAAGCATCGGCAAGGGACATGTCGCCACGGCGGGCAACATGCAGGTAGTGACCGCAAACTCGGGTAAATTGCGACCAGCGGTTCTTCTCATCGTCGGAGCCCTCGAACACCTTTTCAGTAAGGTCTAGCTCTCGCTTCTCGGGGGCAAACAGGCCTTCGGCTGGAGTCGATGCTTCGGTCCCGTCGTGGTTCTTGGCTTGTGAGATGCGGCCTTTAAGGAGGTCTATGCCGTAGACTTCGGCCATGGGGTCCACATTGATGGTAACGGACTTGGCGATGCCGTCCTTGCCATGGATGGATCCAGCGATGCGGACAGGTTGGTGTGCACGACCGAAAGGATTACCTTCGACGCCGAGCCCGAACTGCATGTCTCCACCGGACTTGCGGGCAAGGTCATCACGCAGGCGGACGACTTCGGGTATGTCCTTACATGGGTCAACGAGAGTCCAATACAGGTGGCGCTTGAGCATGCCATCAACAACGCCACCGGACATGACGACAGCGGTGGGCTCGCCCATGGTCTTCGCAAGGAAGGCATGCTTGGCGTCAATGTCACCAGAGTCCAGGTCAACGACGACGGAGCGAAACTCACGGACGTTCTCAGATGTGCCTCGGTCGGAAGACAGGATGGCGGGCACAATAAAGCTCGCACGGCCATGCTCGGACCAGCGTTCGACGTGCCTTAAAACTTCGTCGGCTGGAATGATTGGATCAGCCAGGTTGATGAACTTGTCATCACGGAAGACGCCCTCTCCGTCAGTGCCCTTCTCTCCGATGCCACGGACGCAGATGTAGCCAGACTGCGGGAGTTTGCCGAACAGTATCTTGAGGTGCATAAACACCGCATTTCTATCAACAGTGCTCACAGGCGGCGAACTCTAGCTGGTTGAATGTCGTTAAGGCTCATGTATCGGCTGATAGTCCACTTGCCTACACGCAGGTAAGCAGCAATCTGCTCCTGGCTCTTGTTCTCGGACACCATCTTGCGGATCTTCTCCTCCCAGCCGGTCTTGTCGATGCGATAACCAGTCCGCTTGCGGCGCTTATTCCAGGTGATGCCGAAAACCCTGATCCAATTACGGATGGAGGACTCAGACCAGCCCATCCATTCGGCTGCTTGCGGTATAGTCATGCCCTCCCTATTGGCCTTCCTCACAAAAGGAAGCATCGCCTTCATGCGCACGACCTTGGAATAGCTCATGTTATGGTTCCGATACTTCATGCGGAAGATGGGGCTCCTCTTGGTCATCATTCGATAAAACGGATAAAGAGTGGGGTGCGTGGCCCGACATAGGCCCCGGTGACGTTGAAACTCATGTATTCGAGCGCGTCTTCTTCGGTCATCTCGTCTCGTATCTGAAGGATACGAACGCACTCGGTCCAGTCGTACACGACGACGGGATCTGAAGTTTCGGTGACACCAAGAATGGCGGCTTCAAAGCCGTCCGCGCAGAGCATTTCTTCGCCTTCACCGATTTCATCGGCGTAGTCTTCGATCGCTTTGCGGAGGCGGGTGCCGGTTTCTTCGATTGCTTGGACTTGAGGATTTGGGACGCTTTTACGGAGCGACTCTTTTGCCTTGCTGGTCTTTTTTTCATTTTTTCTTATTTTTTTAGCCACGATGGCAGGGGAGGTTGTTGGTCGTTTGGTTTCGTGCTGGTGTTCCAGCATCTTTTAGAGTGGTTGCACATACGGCACTTAAAGTGCGTCTCGTCACTAAACTCTCTGGCCATTTCCTCAGGGCTCTCCGTCCTGACGATGGATACAACTCGGTCGATTTGGGCCTGTGCGAATACCGAGTCAAATGGGATCATCTGGGCGTGGAGTTCGCCGGTGTTGCGGTTTAAGGTGGTGAACAGGCATCCATTAAATAGCTCCATGTAAGCCATGTAGACCTGGGCCTGGACGTAGTAAACGTAGTTGGCCTCCTTGATGCCGCACTCCGATGCCTTCTTCCAATTTGAGGCGTTAAGCGCCTTATTCTCCCACAGCACGGGGTAGATTAGCCCCTCGATTGCCGGCCCCGCTACAACTGCTCCGTCGATATGACCACGGAGGCGGCCATCCATTTCATAGAAGCCGAACTGCTTGCCGTCCTGCTGCTCAGTAACGAGATCAAAGCCACCAGTCTTAAGGTACTTGGCGACGCGCGCTTCACCATCATGGCCCATGTCAAAGATACGCAGGGTCTTGCCCAGGAAGCCACCGCCCTCATCCTCGGGGACGCCGTGGAATATGTAGGCTAACTGCCGCTTGCAGTCCTTGCCCCACAAAGACGCACCTAGGTAGTTGCGCTTGGGTTGGGCTTTATTGGCTGCGATCATGCCATCGTCGATGTGCTTGACGACGGCCTCGGAGAAGTGGTCTATGGATTCTGGTTTGAACATCATTTGCGTTTAATGGTTTTGAGGTGAAAATCGGTCACTGCGTCAAGAATGCGGGCTTCGTTGTATTTCCAGGTCATCATGCAGGAGGCCATGTATTTGGTGACGCCAAAGTTGATCCTTCCGCCTAGGTCTAGGCAGGCGAGTTGCTTGTCGGTTGCGGGCTCAGTGAGCCAGCGCTTGGTCTTCTTGCAAGCGTCCTTGTCGCCAAAGTTGCGGAGGAAGTCGTCGGCAGAGGAAAGCACTTCCATGCGCTCGTCCTGACCGCTTGCGGCGAGGATGCGGACCTTCGTGGATCCGTCGATGCGACCGAGGGCATACCATGTGCCCTTATAGCGGAGAACGCAGGCCCACGCGGTAATGCCGTTGGCCATAACGACGGCCCCGTCAAAGATTTCCTGCCACTTGTAAGGGGATGTGCTTAGCAGGTCGATTTCGGTCATCACGAAGGCCGAGAGCTTATCCTTCTCCTCCCCGTCGGTCTTATCCGAGATAAGGCACTTACCGCATACGGGGCACTCCTTGGAGCCCAGGGGAACGGTAACGCCACACTCTGGGCACTCCCTGGTGGGGGCTATGCCGGTGGCTAAGTCCTCTTTATTGAGTTTAGAGTCTACCTCGATGGTGCCGTGCGCACGGACGGAGTAGCCGAAGTCTAGCACGATGCAGTCGCTCTTGATAACCCCAGGGTAACGCTCGGGGTCAACCTTACGGAGCCCACGGCCGATCATCTGGATCATAGTGCTCTTAAAGGAGCACGGCCTTAGCAAGATGACGCAGGATACGTCTTGGCAGTCCCAGCCCTCGGTGAGCACGGCTACATTGACCAAAACGGTGAACTTGCTCTTGTCGAAGTCCTCGATTACGCTCTTACGGAGGCCGTCTGGCATGTCCCCATTGACCTCGTTGGCAAGGATACCGGCGGCGTTAAAGGCGGCCATGACGTCCTGAGAATGGGCTACAGTGGAGCAGAAAACGACCGTTTTACGGCCGTCTGCCACCTTACGCCATTCCTCGATAACCCGGTCATTGACCACCTGGCTATTCATAATGACCCCAGCCTCCTCCATGTTAAAGTCGTCCGTGGAGGTCTTGGCCTGCTTAAGTTTCTCCTCCAGGTCGCAGTCGATGACAAAGAAGCGGGGCTTAACGAGGAAGCCTGCGGCGATCAGTTCGCCAAGCTCGATTTTGTCGGCTACGTTACTGAAGACCCTGACGATAGCCTTTTTGTCGCCACGCTGGGGGGTGGCCGTTACCCCAAAGAGACGCACATTAGGGTTAATGGCGCGCGCGTGATTTATGATATCGGTATAAGACCGGGCGGCGACATGGTGGGCTTCGTCGATAATAACCAAGTCCATGGCCGGCATCGTCGCCAAGTTATCTGGGCGGGAGAGCGTCTGGACCATGGTGAAAGTGGCCCCTTCCGACCAGCGCTTACGGGAAGCGGTGTATAGGTCGGTTGGGGTGTTCGGCGACACTCGCTCGAATGTAGCCCTGTTCTGGGATACGAGTTCGTCGCGGTGCTGCACGATTAGGATGCGTCCACCCATGGCTTTCGCCACTGCGGACAGCATTACGGTTTTGCCGGCACCGGTAGGTGCGATGCCGAGCGTGTTGCCATGTTCCTTGAGGTTGCCGACGCAAGCATCGACGAACTCAACCTGCCTAGGTCTTAATTGCATAGTGAATGGGGGGCGTCCGCAGAGGCCATGAGCAAGCATGCGGATACGAGGACCGATTTCGGATTGGAACCGACGCCAACACGCCCAAGTCCTCTCGCCCTTCCACTGTGAAAGATCTCAACGACAGCATTGGACGCCCTGAATTGATTGTCAAATGCCATCGTTGGATCCTC
>Ga0209107_10000114_pt1 | contig 47227 bp, 43 predicted proteins | sample LakErihyJuly2011_2_FD_187460 | JGI IMG/M metagenome (GOLD analysis project Ga0209107, IMG submission 187460) | Freshwater microbial communities from dead zone in Lake Erie, Canada - CCB hypolimnion July 2011 (SPAdes) (version 2) | ecosystem: Environmental > Aquatic > Freshwater > Lentic >...
GGGCTCAAGCCGGTGTCGGTCGCGCGCCAGCCGATGTGGGCCGGGCGCAAGGGCGGTGAACTCGGCGCGTCACTGACAACAGGTGGCAGGCGGTGCGCCATGGCTTGCGGGCGGCTCAGAACGGCCGATGGCCCCAGACATCCGCGCCAGCGGTGGCCGCGCTGGGGCGCCGCGCCGCCCTGACTTGAAAGCGCGTTAGATTAACGGCTGCACCCGAACACCGCGCTGCGTGGCCGCCCGAGCTTGTCGCTCGCCTTGCCCGCCCCGCCGTGACCCTGTTCGCCCCTGTTGCCTTGCCCGCCCCGCCCGCCGTGACCCCACCGACCCCGCCTGTGTCCACTTCCCCGCGTGCCATGACGTCCGCCATGTCCGCCATGTCCGCGACATCCGCGTCCGGCCGCGCCGATGTCTGCGTGAGCGGCTCCGGCGCCGTGGCCATGGCCCTCGCCCTGGCCTTGTCGGCCGAAGGCTTCTCGGTGGCCTGGGCCCGCGCCGAGGCCTTCGCCGCGCCGCATTCGGCCGATGTGCGCACCTACGCGCTCAACGCCCGGGCCATCGCGCTGCTGACCCACTTGCGCGTGTGGCCGGCTTTGCGCGAGTGGTCGGCACCGGTCTTCGACATGCAGATCCGCGGAGACGACGGCGGCGCGCTGGCCTTTTCCGCCTGGCAGCAGCACCTGACCGAGCTGGCCTGGATCGCCGATGCCGGCGCCCTGGAGCGCCTCTTGAGCGAGGCCCTGCGCTACGCCCCGCGCGTCACCGTGGTGCCGCCCTTGCAAGAGGGCCGCGCGCCCGTGCCCTGCGACCTGCTGGCCATCTGCGAAGGCAAGCACTCCGACACCCGCCGCGCGCTCGGCGTGTCGTTCGACCGCCAGGACTACGGCCACTGGGGCGTGGCCGCCCGCCTGCGCGCCAGCCGCCCGCACCAGGGCGTGGCGCGCCAGTGGTTCCGCGCGCCCGACGTGCTGGCCCTGCTGCCCTTCAACCAGCCCGAGCCCGAGGCGTCTTATGGCCTGGTCTGGTCCGTGCCCCAGGCCCGCGCCCGCGAGCTGCAGGAGCTGTCGCCCGCCGATTTCGAGGCCGCCTTGCGCGAGGCCATCGCGCAGTCCCAGCCCGAGGCCCTGGCGCAGGTGGGCGAACTGAGCCTGGCCTCCGAGGTGGCGTCGTGGCCGCTGGCCCTGGCCCAGGCCGACCGCTGGACGGGGCCGGGGTGGGTTTTGCTGGGCGATGCGGCCCACCAGATGCACCCGCTGGCCGGACAGGGCCTCAACTTGGGCCTGGCCGATGTCGATACCCTGGTGTCGGTGCTGCGCGATGCCCGCCTGCAAGAGCCCTGGCGCACGGCCGGCGACGAGCGCACCCTGCGCCGCTACGCCCGCCGCCGCGAATGGCCCACGCGCAGCATGGCCACCCTCACGGATGGCATGCTGCAGCTCTTCGCCGACGAGCGCGGGCCGCTCAAGGCGGTGCGCAACACCGGCATGCGCCTGGTCGAACAGCTGGGCCCCATCAAAACCTGGCTGGTGGGCCGGGCGCTGGGCGGCTGAGGCCACGCTGATTCCCCTTTCACTTTCCTTTCAGGATCCCGCATGAAACCGATATTCCGAAGCCTGCTGGCCGCCGGGCTCTGCCTGAGCCTGCTGGGCGTGGCCGATGCCCAGTCGGGCGAGCTGTCTGCCGCGCAACTGGCCGCCATCAAGCAAAAGCTGGCCCAGCGCCTGCCCGATCTGCCGCCGGTCGATTCGGCCCGCACCTCGCCCATCAACGGCCTGATCGAGCTCAAGGCCGGCAGCAGCGTGTTCTACGCGGATGCCGCGGGCGAGTACCTGATCGAGGGCCACCTCATCGAGACGCGCAGCCAGCGCAACCTCACCGAGGAACGCCTGGACGAGATCAGCCGCGTGGACGTGGCCAACCTGCCTGCCAAGGACGCCATCGTGTGGAAGTCGGGCACGGGCAAGCGCCGCCTGGTCATCTTCGCCGACCCGAACTGCGGCTATTGCAAGCAGCTGGAGCGCGATGTCCAGAAGCTCAAGGACGTGACCGTCCACACCTACCTGATCGGCATCCTGGGCGACGACTCGCGTGCCAAGGTGGACAACCTCTGGTGCTCGCGCGACCGCACCCAGGCCTGGCTGGACTGGATGCTGCAAGGCGTGACGCCGCCCAAGGCGCTGGGCGTGTGCGGCTCGCCGGGCCAGCGCAACCTGGCGCTGGCGCAGAAGCTGCGCGTCAATGGCACGCCGGCGATCTTCTTTGAAGATGGCAGCCGACTGCCCGGTGCGGCCAACGCGGCCACGCTGGAGCAGCGCATGGCCAAGGCGAGCGCCAAGGTCGGCGGCTGAAGCGGGTTGGCTGGTTCAGCGGTTCACTGGGCCGCTGGGGTGGCGCCTTCTCCCGGCGCCTGCTGGGGCGCGCGGTTCATCTGCATGTCCATGAACACGTCGTCGCTCATCTTGATGTAGATGCGCACCGGCAGGTACTGCAAGCCGGGTGCGAACCACACGTCGGCGGGCAGGGCGCCGCCATCGGTGACGGTCTTGCGCGGTCGCACATGCACCGTCGGCACGTCGCCGATGGGGGTGCGCACCACGTCGTCGCCCACCACGTCGAAGGTCAGTTGCTCCAGCTTGCGCAGCGTGACCACGCTGAGCTCGAAACTGCCGCCCGGCTTGAGCAGGTCGGGCCGGAGCGTGAACTGGTAGGCCAGCTGGATCATGAAGCTGGCCGGGTCCTGCACGGCCACCGGGCGGGGGTAGCGCTTGCCATCGGGGTGGGTGACCTCGTCTTCCTCCAGCTTGATGAGCCGCGGGGCAGACGATTTGATCAGCAGGCGGTTGACGTTCTCGTACAGCCTGGGGTGCAGGCCTTGCGGCTGGATCTCGCCTTCGCTGGTCAGGCGCCATGAGCCCAAGGGCGCGAAGCTGGGGCCGATGCTGGCGTCGATGTGGACCTGGTAGCGGCTGTCCTGGCGCACCCATTCCACCGAGGCCTGGCCCGACACGGGGCCGCGGAAGTAGCCCTCCAGCTTGTAGCTGACCTTGGTGGCCTGGGGCCAGACGAAGGCGCGGCCGCTGTTGGGGCCGCTGGCGCCCATGCTGGGGATGCTGGCGGCGGCCACGGCGCTGTTGGCTGCGGCCGCGCTGGCCGGCGCCGATGCAGCGGCGGCTGCGGATGCGGCAGGCTCGGGCGAGGGCTGCGCCGCGCTGGCGGCATCGGCCAGCACCTCGGGCTTGGAGGCGGCCTCGTCAGGCTGTGAGGCGGCCTTGGCCACCTTGGGGGGCTTGGGCTTGACCTTCTTCGGTGCGGCTGCGGCAGCCTGGGGTGCGGCTGCTTGCACCATGGCCGGCGCGGGCGGTGCGGCGGGCGGCTGGGTCAGGCGAACTTCGCTGACGTAGGTGGCGTCCATCCGCTTGATGGTGGCGTCGGAGGGCTTGAGGCCTTGCATCTCCTGCAGCACGGCGCCGGTCAGCAGCACGTGGGCCAGCACCACACCGGCGGCCAGCAGCGCGACCACGCCTGCGCGGCTGCTCAGCGGTCGCTTGCGGTCGTCGCTCATCGGCGGCCCAGCCAGGATTCACGGCGCGTGGCCGTGTCGGCCCCACCGCTGGCGGCAGAGACATCCGCCAGGGCCAGACCGACGACATCGGCCGCGCACAAGGGCGCGTCGGAGGCCTTCGCGGCCACGGGCGCGCCCAGCGCCTTCAAGGTCAAGGTCAGCAAGCGTTGGTCGCGGCAGACCAGCAGAGCTTGTGCGCGCGCGGCGTCGTGCCACTGGACCAGGTCGTCGATGCGGCGCAGGCGCCAGCCGTCCAGGGCCAGGCACTCGTCGCCCGCGCTCAGGCCCGCGGCTTCGGCCAGGCCGCCGCGCATCACGGCTTGCACCTTGAGCACACCTTGCGCTTCGGACAGGCGCACGCCCAAGCGCTGAGGCAGCGGTGCGGCCTTGCTCAGCCACTGCACGCCATGGGCGGCCAGCAAGCGGGGCAGGGGGAGCTCGTCGCAGCCTTCCGTCCAGCGGTGCAGCAGGGCCTGCCAGCTGTCGGCGGCGGCATCGGCGTTCTTCAAGGCGTCGGTGCTGGGGGGGCGGCCGGCCACGTCGCTCAAGGCCTGGGCCACATCGGCTTCGGTGATGGGGCGGCGCAGGGCCCACAAGGCCTTCATCACGCCGTCGAGCGAGGGCTGGCCCGCTTCGGTGACGGGCAGCAGGCGCAGGCTGAGGTCCAGCGCCAGGCCGACCAAGGCGCCCTTGGTGTAGTAGCTGACCGTGGCGTTGGCGGTGTTCTCGTCGGGGCGGTAGTAGCGCGTCCAGGCGTCGAAGCTGGCCTGGCCCACGCTGTGGCTGAAGCGCCCGGGCGTGGTCCGCACCTGGTTGATCGCCTTGGTGACCAGCTTCAGGTAGGTGGGCCCGTCGATCAGGCCGGTGCGCAGCAGGAACTGGTCGTCGTAATAGGACGTGAAGCCCTCGAAGAACCACAGCATGCGCGTGTGGTTCTCGGTGGTGAGGTCGTAGGGCGCGAAGGCCGTGGGCTTGAGCCGCTTGACGTTCCAGGTGTGGAAGTACTCGTGGCTGATGAGGCCCAGCAGCGTCGTGTAGGCCTCGGTGGGCACCGGGCGGCCTTGGCGGGGCAGGTCCTTGCGGGCGCAGATCAGCGCGGTGCTCTGGCGGTGCTCCAGGCCACCATAGCCATCTTCCACCGCGTTGAGCATGAAGACGTAGTGGTCGAAGTCGGGCTTGCGTCGGCCCTGCCAGAACAGGATCTGCGCTTCGCAGATGCGGCGGGTGTCGGCCAGCAGGCGCTCGCCATCCAGATCGGCGCTGGCGCCCGACACCACGAACTCGTGGCGCACGCCGCGCACGGTGAACTCGCCGCGCCAGAAGGTGCCCATCTCGACCGGGTGGTCGATGAGGGCGTCGTGGTCTGGCGCTTCGTACACGCCCACCCCTTGCGCATTCACCTTGATCGCCGGCAGCGCCGTGGCCACTTGCCAGCCGCGCGGCAGGCCTGCCAGCGTCACGCGCTGGGGCTGGTCTTCGAAGCCCTCGGCCTGCAGGAAGACGCTGGTGCCGTTGAAAAAGCCGCGTTGCGCATCGAGGAAGGCCGCGCGCACCGAGGTGTCGAAGGCATAGACCTCGTAGCGCACCGTGAGGGCGCCACGCCCCTCCGTGGCGATTTCCCAAGTGGCCTTGTCCATCTGCATCACCGGACGGGCTTGCCCGCCTTGTTCGGCGCTCAGCGGCGACAGGTGGCGGACAAATTCCCGGATCAGGTAGCTGCCGGGGATCCAGGCTGGCAGGCGCAGGCGCTGGTGTGCCGCGGGCTTGGCCACCCGCATCGTGACCAGGAAACGGTGGCTGTGGACATCGGCCACCTCGACGCGGAATTCGATCATGCGGTGCTTTTCGTGGGAAGGGCGCGTGGATCAGGCAGGGTTCGTGCGGGGATCAGATTTGCGCAGCGGCCAGGAAGCAGCTCAGGCTGGCCACCACCGTCAGGCGAAAGCGCAGCGTCAGCCAGCCCGACACGCCCAGCTCCAGGTAGTGCTTGCGGTCCAGCAGGTAGCAGGCGATGAGCAGGGCGCCCACCACCACCAGGCCCGCATGTGGCGGCATCTGCAAGGCCAGCCAGGCGGCCAGCGAGAACGCGATGCCCGTCCACAGGGCGCGGCGCTGGTAGCCCGGCGAGAGCGCACCGGCTTCGGAGCTGCCCATGACCAGGCCCCAGCGCATGCCACCCAGGAAGGCGACGATCAGCGCGCCATAGCTGGCCAGGGCGCGCACGACGAAGGCAAAGGGCTCGTCGTCGATGCGCCCGACCAGCAGCCACACGAACAGCGCACCGGCAACGAAGGGGATCAGCCCGGCGTAGCCCAGGCGCAGGGCCAGCTCGCTCGGTTCGGGATGGTGTGCCGCGGCGGGCACGGCGTGGTGGGCGGTCATGGACGTGTGGTGGATGGGGTCAGGGACATGGGCATGCGTGTGTGCATGCCGTGATTGTGTCAAGAAGTGGTGTCATTCACATGCTTCAAGTCCAGGGCCAGCACAGACGCATCCCTCAGACGGCCAGCCAGGAAAACACGGCAGGCACGTCGGTGGGCAAATCCAGGGGGCGGCTGCGCCAATGCGCGACGGTGTCGGTGTGGCTGAAACCGCCGTCCAGTGTCAGGCCGCAGCTCACGCTCAACCAGGTCTGCGGCTGCAGGTGGGCCAGCAGGGCCTGCCACAGCGCGGGGTTGCGGTAGGGCGTCTCGATGACCAATTGCGTCTGCTGCGCCTTGCGCGAGGCCATCTCCAGCTCGCGGATGCGCTGCGCCCGCTGGCTGCCATCCACCGGCAGGTAGCCGACGAAGGCGAAGCTCTGGCCTTGCAAGCCGCTGGCCGCCAGCGCCAGCACCAGCGAGCTCGGTCCCGAGATCGGCACCACCTGCAGGCCCAGTTGGTGGGCAGCGCGCACCACGGCCGCGCCCGGGTCGGCCACGCCCGGCAGGCCGGCCTCCGACATCAGCCCGATGTCATGGCCCTGCACGGCCGGTGCCAGCAGCGTGGCCAGCGCGCGCGCTGTGGTCGCAGCGTCTGGCTGGCAGTCGCCCTTGGCCCCAGCTTTGGCCCCGCCCTTGGTCGGCCTGGGCAATTCGGCGATGTGCATGGCTTGCAGCGGGGCGGCCAAGGCTTCGACCTCGCCCACCCGTTTGAGGAAGGCCCGCGTGCTTTTGGCGTTCTCGGCCACCCAGTGGGTCAGCCGGGCGGCGGCGCGGATCGCCCCCAGGGGCAGCACGTCGCGCAGGTCGGGCGGTGTGGCGTCGGGCGCGATGCAACCCAGGTCCAGCGTGTTGGGGATGAGCAGCAGGCGGCCAGGGCGTGCGGAGGCTGTGGGCTCAGGGGTGTGGTCGGGCATGGTGCGGGGGTGTTCGGGGTGCAATCGATCGGGGTGATCAGGTCGGTCGGAGTGACCTGGTCGGTGGGGCATGCGGGTTCAGCGCGGCATCGCCCTGAGCGCCGCCAGCACGTCCAGCCCGGCCTCGCGCAGCAGCCGCGTCGTGAGGATGAGGGGCAGGCCGATCAGCGAGGTCGGGTCATCGGATGCGATGCGCGCCAGCAGGCCGATGCCCAGGCCTTCGCATTTCGCGCTGCCGGCGCAGTCGTACGGCTGCTCCAGCCGCAGGTAGGTCTCGATGTCTTCGTCGCTGAGGTCGCGGAAGGTCACAGCCACGCTGTCCAGTTCGCACACATCGAAGCCCGTGCGCGGTCGCAGCACGCACACGGCGGTGTGGAAGTGCGCGGTGCGGCCACGCATGGCGCGCAGTTGCGCCACGGCACGGTCGTGCGTGCCTGGCTTGCCCAGTGGCGTGCCGTCCAGGTCGGCCACCTGGTCCGAGCCGATGACCAAGGCATCGTCGGTGTTGCCTGGCAGGTTGCTCACAGACCCAGCTTGTGCCATGGCCTGCGCAACCGCCCGAGCTTTGGCCCGCGCCAGCCGCAGGGCCAGATCGCTGGGGGCTTCGGCGGGCAACGGCGATTCGTCGGTTTCGGGCGCGAGGGCCGAGAACGGCAAGCCCAGCCGGCCCAGCAACTCGCGGCGGTAGGCCGATGTCGAGGCCAGCACCAGCGTGGGCGCCGGCACTGGTACGGGCGCTTCGCCAGCAAGCGGATGCGAATGGAGGAGGGGGCGGTCGGAGGTCTGGCGGGTGTCGCGCATGCCGCATTGTCTCCGCGTTCTGGGGGCGCGATGCTGCGCCTGCGGCACCGGTGGATGGGGCGCGCACGCCACGCCCACTACACTGGCGGCATGAAAACGCGCAGTTTTGTCCCTGAAAAGCTCGACATCCAGGCCTTCATCGAGGAGGGCGCCACCTTGAGTGGCGAGTTGCCCGTTGCCGCCTTGCCGCGTGTGGCGGCTGGCTTGATGCCTGGCCTCGACCTCGCCAGCCTGCCCGCCGTGCGCTGGTCTGCGCAGGGCAGGGTGGTGCCTCAGCGTGTGGGCGGCCCGCAGCTCTGGCTCGATTTGCAGGCCGAAGCCGTGCTGGAGTGGGAGTGCCAGCGCTGCCTGCACGGCGTGCGCGAGCCCCTGGCCATCGACCTGCAGATCCGCTTTGCCCGCGACGAGGCCGAAGCCATCCGACTGGACGCCGAATCCGACGACGATGTGCTGGCCCTGGAGCGCCACTTCCATCTGCTGGCGTTGCTGGAGGACGAGCTGATCATGGCGCAGCCGCTGGTGCCGCGCCACGATGTGTGCCCGACCGACGTCGAGGCACTCATGCACGACGAGAGCGAAACCCCGGTGCCGGGTGCGCCTGCGCAGTCCGTCTCGCCCGCAGACGAGCCCGATGCGTCCGGCACAGCCGGGCAAAAGCCACATCCCTTCGCGGCGTTGGCCGCACTCAAGAAGCCGCCCAAAGCTTGACGGGCTGCAGAAATTGATATTCCGGCAGGGCTTGTGCTAGAATTGCGGGTTTTCCGGATGTAAGACAGTCAACTGTGGCTCTTGCAGGCTTTCAGATTGGCAAAATAGCCATCCGGTTCTTACTTTCATCGCAACCCTGATCGACGCTCACGGCAGCCTGCGGCTGGCGATGTGCGCAGCAGATCCCTGGCAAGATTGCCCCGGAGTCCAACATGGCCGTTCAGCAAAACAAGAAGTCGCCCTCCAAGCGTGGCATGCACCGCTCGCACAACGCTCTGGTCACCCCCGGCACCGCCGTGGAAGCCACCACGGGTGAAGTGCACCTGCGTCACCACATCAGCGCCACCGGTTTCTACCGTGGCCGCAAAGTGCTGAAGACGAAGGCCGACGCCTCCTGATCCAACACAACCACTGACCGTGGCATCCGCCTGCGACAGCAGGCGCGCTGCGCTCAGCCAAGGTGCAAGACACACTTGCCATTGGGGCTGGACAACCTGATCAAACAGGTTTGCCGGCCCTTGTCTTTTGCCGGCTGCCTTGTCGGCGCATCGTTGTTGCCCATCCATGACACTTGCAGTTTCCACCCAGCCCCATCCCTCCCAGGACGCGCCTTCGGTCGCGGGTGCCACTCGGGGGGCGGACCGCGGTGTCCTGTCGCCCGTGCGCATCTCGGTGGACTGCATGGGTGGCGACCACGGACCCTCGGTGACGCTGCCGGCCTGCCAGGCCTTCCTGGCGGCACATCCGGAGGCTGAACTCCTGCTGGTGGGGCAGGCCGAGGCTCTGGCTGTGGCCCGTGACTGGCCGCGTTGCCGCATCGTCGAGGCCAGCGAAGTCGTCACCATGGACGACCCGGTGGAAGTCGCGCTGCGCCGCAAGAAGGATTCGTCCATGCGCGTGGCCATCGGCCAGGTCAAGTGCACGGCCGATCAGCCCGCTGCTGCGCACGCCTGCGTCTCTGCGGGCAACACCGGTGCCCTGATGGCCCTGGCGCGCTACCTGCTCAAAACCGTCGAAGGCATCGACCGCCCGGCACTGGCCACCGTCATGCCCAACCAACACGACGGCTTCACCACCGTGCTGGACCTGGGCGCCAACGTCGATTGCACGGCCGAGCACCTGCTCCAGTTCGCCGTCATGGGCTCGGCCCTGGTGTCGGCCGTCGATGGCAAGCCCTCGCCCAGCGTGGGCCTGCTCAACATCGGCGAAGAGGTCATCAAGGGCAGCGAAGTGATCAAGCGGGCTGGCGAATTGCTCCGCCAGGCGCACGAGCGCGGCCTCATCAACTTCCACGGCAACGTCGAAGGCAACGACATTTTCAAGGGCACCTCCGACATCGTGGTCTGCGATGGCTTCGTCGGCAACGTCGCTTTGAAGACCGCCGAGGGCCTGGCGGGCATGTTTGCGTCCTTCATCAAGCAAGAGTTCACGCGCAACATCCTCACCAAAATGGTGGCATTGGTCGCGATGCCGGTGCTAAATCGCTTCAAAAGGCGCGTTGACCACCGTCGCTACAGCGGTGCGGCCCTGCTGGGCCTGCGTGGGTTGGTGTTCAAGAGCCACGGCTCGTCGGATGCACTTGCTTTTGAAGTCGCCCTGAATCGCGCTTATGATGCGGCCCGTCACCGACTGCTGGAACGGGTCCACGACCAGATCGCAGCCACGCTTGTCAGCCTGCCCACCACGGCAGAGCCTGCAGCCGTGGCGGATGTGGGACAAGCGGCCTGATCCCCTTTTCAATGTCAGAACGACATACGGATCAACCATCCACCCCCAGCGAGGTCAACAAGCCACACCCGGCCCAAGACCCGCACCAAGCGCCCCACAAAGGCGCGACGCACAACAAGTTCTCTCGCATCGCCGGCACCGGCAGCTTCTTGCCACCCCATCGGGTGAGCAACCAGGAGCTGGTCGAACGGCTGGCGCGCGACGGCCTTCAGACGTCCGACGACTGGATCGTGGAACGCACGGGCATCCGCGCGCGCCACTTTGCGGCGCCCGATGTGACGTCCAGTCAGCTGGGCGTCCAGGCCTGCCAGCGTGCGCTTGACGCGGCTGGTTTGCTGCCTGCCGACATCGACCTCATCGTCTGCGCCACGTCCACGCCGGACATGGTCTTCCCGTCCACGGCCTGCCTGATCCAGCGCGAGCTCGGCATCCACGGTTGCCCGGCTTTCGACGTGCAGGCGGTGTGCTCCGGTTTCGTGTACGCACTGACCGTGGCCGACGCGCTGATCCGCACCGGTGCGGCCAAGCGTGCCCTGGTGGTTGGCGCCGAGGTCTTCTCCCGCTTGCTCGACTTCAAGGACCGCACCACCTGCGTGCTGTTCGGTGATGGCGCGGGCGCTGTGGTCCTCGAAGCCTCCGACACGCCGGGCATCGTCGCCTCGCGCTTGCATGCCGATGGCCAGTACGTGGGCCTGCTGAACGTGCCGGGCCATGTCTCGGGCGGGCAGGTGCTGGGCGATGTCACGCTGAAGATGGACGGTCAGTCCGTGTTCAAGCTGGCCGTCAGCGTGCTGGACAAAGCGGCCCATGAGGTGCTGGATGCGGCCGGGCGTGGCCCCGAATGCATCGACTGGCTGATCCCGCACCAGGCCAATTTGCGCATCATGCAGGGCACTGCCAAGAAATTGAAACTTCCGCATGACAAGATCGTGGTCACGGTGGACCAACACGGCAACACCTCGGCCGCGTCCATCCCGCTGGCGCTGGACCACGGCGTGCGTTCGGGCCAGGTCCAGCGCGGGCAGACCCTCCTGCTCGAAGGCGTGGGCGGCGGCTTCACCTGGGGCGCCGTGCTGGTGGATTACTGAGCGACACTGCGCCGGTCCCTCCCGCCATCTCCCACCTGACACCACAAGAACAACGGACGACAAGCCATGAGCACATCCTTGAACCACCTGGCCTTCGTGTTCCCTGGCCAAGGCTCGCAAGCCGTCGGCATGCTCGACGCCTGGGGCGATCACGCTGCCGTGCGCGAGACCCTGGCCGAAGCCTCCGAAGCCTTGGGCGAAAACATCGCCAAGCTGATTGCCGAAGGCCCCAAGGAATCCCTGGACCTGACCACCAACACCCAGCCCGTCATGCTGACGGCCGGTGTGGCGTGCTGGCGTGCCTGGCTGGCCGAGACAGGCCTGCGTCCCGTCGCCGTGGCAGGGCACTCCCTCGGTGAGTACACCGCCCTGGTCGCCGCGGGCGCCTTGACGCTGCAAGATGCCTTGCCCCTGGTGCGCTTCCGTGCGCAGGCCATGCAAGAAGCCGTGCCCGTGGGTGTGGGCGGCATGGCCGCGATCCTGGGTCTGGACGCCGATGCCGTGAAGGCGGGTTGCGCACAAGCCGCCGCCGAATCGGGTCAGGCTGTCGAGGCCGTGAATTTCAACGACCCTAAGCAGACGGTCATCGCCGGCAGCAAAGCGGGTGTTGAGAAGGCCTGCGAGGTGCTCAAGGCCGCGGGCGCTAAGCGCGCACTGTCGCTGCCCGTGTCGGCGCCTTTCCACAGCAGCCTGATGAAGCCCGCGGCAGAGCGTTTGCGTGAGAAACTCGCGGCCACCGCTTTCGCTGTGCCTCAGATCGCCGTGGTCAACAACATCGACGTGGCCGTGGTCAACGATGTGGACGCCATCCGCGATGCGTTGTACCGTCAGGCTTTCGGCCCTGTGCGCTGGGTGGAGAGCATCCATGCACTGAAGGCGCGCGGCTTGACCCATGTCATCGAATGCGGCCCCGGCAAGGTGCTGTCCGGCATGGTCAAGCGCATCGACGCCGAATTGACCAGCGCGACCGTTTACGATCCCGCCTCCCTGGCCGAAGCCCGGGCCCTGCTGGCCTGAGTGCTGACATCCACTGCATCCACAGAACATCGCCATGAGCACTGAACCTCAAGCAAGTCCCCACGCCAGCACACAAGGGCAGATCGCACTGGTCACCGGCGCCAGCCGCGGCATCGGTCGCGCCATCGCCGTGGCCCTGGCCCAGCGCGGCTTCAAGGTCATTGGCACGGCCACCAGCGAAGCCGGTGCGCAGGGCATTTCCGAAGGCCTGTCGGCCTACGCAGGCAGCAAGGGCATCGTGCTGAACGTCACCGATGCCGCAGCCTCTGACGCCGCCATCGACGCCATCGTCAAGGAGCACGGCGCGCTGCATGTGCTGGTCAACAACGCCGGCATCACCCGTGACAACCTGTCCATGCGCATGAAGGACGAGGACTGGGACGCCGTCATCGACACCAACCTCAAGTCGGTGTTCCGCCTGAGCCGCGCCGTCATGCGCCCCATGATGAAGCAACGCCACGGCCGCATCATCAACATCACCTCGGTGGTGGGTGCCAGTGGCAACCCGGGCCAGGCCAACTACGCGGCCGCCAAGGCCGGTGTGGCCGGCATGACCCGTGCCCTGGCGCGCGAACTGGGCAGCCGCAACGTCACCGTCAATTGCGTGGCGCCCGGTTTCATCGACACCGACATGACCAAGGCCCTGTCGGAAGAACAACAGGCCACGCTCAAGGCGCAGATCCCGCTGGGACGCCTGGGCAAGCCCGAGGACATCGCGGAGGCTGTGGCCTTTCTGGCCTCTCCGCAAGCCGCTTACATCACTGGCGTGGAATTGCACGTCAATGGCGGCATGTTCATGAACTGAGTTTGAGATCTTGCAGGGGAATCTCAATTTCGTTTGGCAGTCAGCATAATGACACGCTGAACCAGTAAAATCCCCGGTTTGTTTGCAACCCCTCCTGGAGGAGTCATGAGCGATATCGAAGCACGCGTCAAGAAGATCATTGCAGAGCAACTCGGTGTTGCCGAGTCTGAAGTCAGCCCCGAAAAGGCATTTGTGGCCGACCTGGGTGCCGACTCCCTGGACACCGTTGAGCTGGTGATGGCCCTCGAAGACGAGTTCGGCATCGAGATCCCCGACGAAGAGGCTGAAAAGATCACCACGGTGCAGCTGGCGATCGACTACGCCAAGGCCCACACCAAGGCCTGATCCCACTGCGCAATGCTCAAGGCCCTTCGGGGCCTTGTTTGCATGGAACTCCAATTTTTTGCATAGGCAAGCATGACCCGTCGTCGCGTCGTCATCACAGGCCTGGGGCTGGTCACGCCTCTGGGCAACCACGTTCAGGACTCCTGGGACAACCTCGTCGCAGGCCGCACTGGCATCCAGACCATCACGAAATTCGACGCCTCGTCGTTCGCCTGCCAGTTCGCAGGCGAAGTCAAGGGCTTCAACATCGAGGATTACATCCCCGCCAAAGAAGCCCGGCACATGGACACTTTCATCCATTACGGGCTGGCCGCGAGCATGCAGGCCATCCGTGATGCAGGCTTGCCCACGGGCGAGGCCCTGGCCCCTGAACTGGCAGACCGCATCGGTGTGCTGGTGGGCTCGGGCATCGGTGGCCTGCCCATGATCGAGCAGACCCACAAGGACTACACCGAGCGCGGCCCCCGCCGCATCTCGCCTTTCTTCGTGCCGGCCTCGATCATCAACATGATCTCGGGCCACGTCTCGATCTACCACGGCTTCCGCGGCCCCAACCTGGGCGTCGTCACGGCCTGCACCACCGGCTTGCATGCCATCGGCCTGGCCGCGCGCCTGATCGAGGGCGGTGACGCCGACATCATGGTGGCCGGCGGTGCCGAAGCCACCGTGTCGCCGCTGGGTGTGGGCGGTTTTGCCGCCTCCCGCGCGCTGTCCACCCGCAACGACGATCCGGCCACGGCCTCGCGTCCGTTCGACAAGGACCGCGACGGCTTCGTGCTGGGCGAAGGTGCGGGCGTCATGGTGCTGGAGTCGCTGGAAAGCGCCCAGGCCCGCGGCGCCAAGATCTACGCCGAAGTCGTCGGCTTCGGCATGAGTGGCGACGCCCACCACATGACCGCGCCCGACGTCGATGGCCCCAAGCGCTCGATGCTCAACGCCCTGCGCAATGCGGGCTTGAACACCGACGAGGTCCAGTACCTCAATGCGCACGGCACGTCCACACCGCTGGGCGATGCCAACGAGACCAACGCCATCAAGCTGGCCTTTGGCGACGATGCCAAGAAGCTGGTGGTGAACTCGACCAAGTCCATGACCGGCCACTTGTTGGGCGGCGCGGGCGGCATCGAGTCGGTCTTCACGGTGCTGGCCATCCACAACCAGATCTCGCCGCCCACCATCAACATCTTCAACCAGGACCCTGCTTGCGACCTGGACTACTGCGCCAACACGGCGCGCGAGATGAAGATCGATGCCGCGCTGAAGAACAACTTCGGCTTCGGCGGGACCAACGGCTCGCTGGTGTTCAAGCGCTTCTGAGTGACTTGAGCGGGTCAGGCGGCTGAGGGGCTCTGCACATGTCCAGCACCTCTGCCCGCCAAGCCACGCAAAAGCCCGCGCAACAAGCCTTGCGTGCGGCTTTCCTCGCGCCGGCAACGCGGACGGCCCAATGGCATTTGCCCATGGGGGCTGCGGCCGTTCCGCTCGTGCGGCGTGGTGCTCAGGCGCTGATGCTCCTCAGTGGCTTGATGGCCTGGGTCTGGGCCCTGGCTGCGGCAGCCGCCATCTGGCCCGTGGCCTTGGCGCTGGGCTGGACCTGGCACCTCGTGCGCTTGTGGCGCGCCTGGCGTGCGCCCTCACAAGCTTTGCGGCTGTGCTGGCAGGCGGCACCTGCGAGCGCCTGGCAGGTGGCCGAGTGGGGCGATGGGGCTGTCCATGTGCGCACCCTGTGGGACGGTCAAGCGGCCTTGCTCCTGCACCTGCGGGCTGCCGAAGGCCCCCGACAGGCTTGGTTGTGGGTCCGGGACGATGGCGGTCGCGACATCCACCGTTTGCGCACCCTGCTGGGCGTGCCACCAGCTGGGCCTCAGTCGCCCGTGGCATGATCTGGCTTGAATTGCCAAACATTGCACAGGGCCGCAGCCAATGTCACCGTTTTACCGCCTCCGCAGGGAGCCGTCGTGATGCCGCAGGATCAGGGCGATGACCCTGGCACGCAGCGTCCCGCGCTGTCTCCGGCGCCTGGCGTGGGTGTGCCGCTGACGGGGCAGGATGCGGTGGGCGGCGTGCCTGACCCGCGCCAGCCTGTCTTGGGCGAGCCGCTGGTGGACGTGGATGCCGAACTGGTGGCACGCGTGCAGCGCGGCGACCAGCGCGCCTTCGAGATGCTGGTGGTCAAGTACCAGCGCCGCATCGAGCGCCTGATCGCGCGCATGATCCGTGACGTTGACCTGGTCGAAGACATTGCCCAGGAAACCTTCATCCGCGCCTACCGCGCCTTGCCGGGTTTCCGTGGCGAAAGCGCTTTCTACACCTGGCTCTACCGCATCGCGGTCAACACGGCCAAGAAGGCGATGATCGGGCTCCGGCGTGACCCGCTGCTGACGGAAGCGGCGATGGGCGGCGGCGGTGACGACGATGACGACAACCCGGCCGTGGACCGCGATCTCACCGACGGTGAAACGCCGGAATCGACCCTGGCGAGCCGCCAGATCGCCGAGACCGTCAATGCCGCGGTGGCTGCGCTGTCGGAGGACCTGCGCCAAGCCATCACCCTGCGGGAAATCGAGGGCCTGAGCTACGAGGAAATCGCCGAGATGATGGATTGCCCCATCGGCACGGTGCGTTCGCGCATTTACCGCGCCCGGGAGGCCATCGCGACGCGCTTGCGCCCCTTGCTGGACACCCGCGAGGGCGAGCGCTGGTGATTTTCCGCGGGCCGTGCACATCGGTGGAACTTTTGTCCGCTGGCCCGGTCCATGAAGGGCGATGCCATGGCGCTGCCCGTGGCCAACTTCAGTGACAGGAGTGTTGACGCATGTCTGAGATCCTTTCGGCCCTGAGCGACGGCCAGGCCACCCCGGAAGAAGCCGCCCGTGCGAGTGCGGCTTGGCGGGACGATCCTCAGGCGCGTGCCTCCTGGCACCGCTACCAGCTCATCGGCGATGCCTTGCGCTCGCCCGAATTGCTGCAGGCCAGCGAGGGCTCGGCCTTCCTGCAGGGCTTCCGTGCGCGCTTGGCGCAAGAGCCGGTGGTGCTGGCGCCGCAAGGCGCGCATGCTGTGCGCGCCGAGCACAGCCAAGCCCCAGCCTCGCACATGCCGCCATTGAAGCGCCGCCCCTGGGCCGGCCCCGCGGCCGTGGCTGCCAGCTTCGTGCTGTTGGTTGGCTTGATGGCTTCGAACCTGTCGGGCGTGGGCGAGGGCGGCGCACTGCGCCCCGACACGCTGGCGGCCGCGCAGAGCCCGGCCTGGCAGGTTCAGGATGCCCGCGTCGGCAACAGCCTGGTGGTGTCGTCTTTCAACGCGCCGACCAACGTGCCGAACAGCACGACAACTGGCACCCGCCTGCAGGCCGCCCAGTCCATGGGGGCCTCGTTCGACAGCACCGATCAGACCGAGGGCGTCCTGATCCGTGACCCCCGCGTCGAGCCCCTGCTCAGCCTGCAGCGCCCCATGGTCATCGACCCGCCCGCAGCGACGTTCGCCGAGCCCGGCTTGTCGCACACGGTGGTTTACACCGCGCCCTGACCGGCCCCCTGCGCCGTCCCTTGAAATCCGGGTGCCTGGCACCCATCTCCGCCGCGGTGGGGCTGTTGGCCTGCCGCGGCGTTGTCGTCTCAGGTGACGGTGGCGATGGGCCTGCGTGTTTACCGAGTTTTACCCGCGCAGGTTCCTGGGCGATTGAACTCTCGCCCGAAGATGCGGCTCAGACACCCCGTCGCCAAAAGCACAAGCATATGAGGATGCTGTCGTCGTGTTTTCATTGCGCTTGCTGCAACATCCCCGTTTTGACCTTGTCACTTCGCCAAAGAGGTTCATGCACATGTCGTCTCCCGTGACTGCCGCTTCCACGCCGTCTGTCATCCGTCGCACCCTGGTGGTGGGCGCCGTGGTGTCTGCCGTCGGGCTGGTGCTCAGTTCCAGCCTGTTCCCCCATGCCTCGCAAGCCCAGCAGCCCGCTGCGGCCTTGTTGGCGCCAGCGTCGCCGCCTCCAGCCAACGCGGCCGCGCCGGTCATCGTCAAGGGCTTGCCGGACTTCACCGAGTTGGTCGAGAAGGTCGGTCCGTCCGTGGTCAGCATCCGCACCACGCAGCGTGTGGCGGAGGAGGGCGGCGATGGCGATGAGGCCGACGCCCAGATGCGCGAGTTCTTCAAGCGCTTTTTCGGCGTGCCCATGCCCGACCAGCGCCGCGGCACGCCCGGTGCCCCGAACAACACGCCCAACACCCCCAAGCGTGGCGCCGAGCAGGGCGAAGAGCGCCCGCGTGGCGTGGGCTCGGGCTTCATCCTCAGCCCCGATGGCTACGTGATGACCAACGCCCACGTGGTCGATGGTGCCGACGAGGTCTATGTCAACCTGACCGACAAGCGCGAGTTCAAGGCCAAGGTGGTCGGCGCTGACAAGCGCACCGACGTGGCCGTGCTCAAGATCGACGCCAAGCAGCTGCCGGCCGTGGCCGTGGGCGAGGTGAGCCGCGTGAAGGTGGGCGAGTGGGTCATGGCCATTGGCACGCCCTTCGGCCTGGAAAACACCGTGACCGCCGGCATCGTGAGCGCCAAGGCGCGCGACACGGGCGAGGAAATCCGCTTCATCCAGACCGACGTGGCCGTCAACCCGGGCAACTCGGGCGGTCCGCTGATCAACATGCGCGGCGAGGTCGTGGGCATCAACTCGCAAATCCTCAGCCGCTCGGGCGGTTTCATGGGCATCTCGCTGTCCATCCCCATCGACGACGCCATGAAGGTGGCCGACCAGTTGCGCTCGGGTGGCAAGGTTGTCCGCGGCCGCATCGGGGTGTCGATCGCGCCGGTGTCGAAAGACGTGGCCGAGTCCATCGGGCTGGGCAAGGCGCAGGGCGCGCTGGTGCAGGCCGTCGAGCCGGGTACCCCGGCCGACAAGGCGGGCGTCGAAGCCGGCGACATCATCACCAAGTTCAATGGCCAGACCATCGACAAGGCGCCCGACCTGCCTCGCCTGGTGGCCGCCACCAAGCCGGGCACCAAGAGCACGCTGCAGGTTTTCCGACGGGGCGCTTACAAAGAGCTGACCGTGACCGTGGGTGAGATGGACACCCCGAAGGCCGCGGCCGAGGCGGGCAAGGAAGAAGCCGCGCCGCGCATGGCATCCGCCGCCGCGCTGGGGCTGAACGTGTCTGACCTGAGCGCGGACCAGAAGCGCGAACTGCGCCAGAACGGTGGTGTGCTGGTGAGCGAGGCCCAGGGCCCGGCCGCGCGCGCGGGCCTGCGTGCGGGCGACATCATCCTTTCGGTGGCGAATGTGCAGATCGGCTCGGCCAAGGAGTTCGAAGCCGTGCTGTCCAAGCTGGAGAAGGGCCGTGCCGTCAACGTGCTGGTGCGCCGCGGCGAATGGGCGCAGTACGCCGTGATCCGTCCTGGCAAGTGAGCCCCGTTGCCCCCGTGCTGCACCGTGGGGGTGTGGCCCCGGGGCAATCCCGAGCAATCTGAGGGGTTGTTGGGTGCGTTCGACAAGCCTTCGCCCACACAGCACGCTGTTGATAACTCGGCCCGGGCGGCGAAAGCACCCGGGAACGCGGCTACAATCGCCGCTCTTGCTGCCTCTCGCGGGATGCGCTCCTGCGGCACGACGCCCGCCAAAGTTGCCCACATGGGCCTGTTGAAATGCTGTGGATAAGTCGTGTGGAGGTGGCGCAACGACCCCTTTGATCACCCGTGATCAGCCTGTCTTGAGGGCTCCTTCTGTACAATGGAGGTCCAACAAGCAGTTGCCATACGTTTTTGTTGGAAGGCGCGTCACTCCTTTTGACGTGCCTTTTTTTTATGAACCACATCCGTAATTTCTCGATCATTGCGCACATCGACCATGGCAAGTCCACGCTGGCCGATCGCATCATTCAGCGTTGTGGTGGCCTGAGCGACCGTGAGATGGAAGCCCAGGTGCTGGACTCGATGGACATCGAGAAAGAGCGCGGCATCACCATCAAGGCGCAGACTGCCGCCCTGAGCTACAAGGCCAAGGATGGCCAGGTCTACAACCTCAACCTGATCGACACACCCGGCCACGTGGACTTCTCTTACGAAGTCAGCCGCTCGCTGTCGGCCTGTGAGGGCGCGCTGCTGGTGGTGGACGCCTCGCAAGGTGTCGAAGCCCAGACCGTGGCGAACTGCTACACCGCGCTCGACCTGGGCGTCGAAGTCGTGGCCGTGCTCAACAAGATGGACTTGCCGTCTGCCGACCCCGAGCGCGCGAAGGAAGAGATCGAAGACGTCATCGGCATCGATGCCTCCAACGGCATCCCGTGCTCGGCCAAGACCGGCATGGGCATCGACGAGATCCTTGAAGCCGTGGTGGCCCGCATGCCGCCGCCCAAGGGCGACGAGGACGGCCCGCTGCGCGCCATGATCATCGACGCCTGGTTCGACAACTACGTCGGCGTGGTGATGCTGGTGCGCGTGGTGGACGGCGTGCTCAAGCGCGGCGAGCGCATCCGCATGATGGCCACCAACACGGTGTACCCGGCCGAGCATCTGGGGGTGTTCACGCCCAAGTCCACGCCGCGCGAAGAACTGCGTGCCGGCGAGGTGGGCTTCATCATCGCGGGCATCAAGGAGCTGGCGGCGGCCAAGGTCGGTGACACGGTCACGCTGGAAAAGAAGCTGCCCAACAACGCGGGCCCCGCGACCGAGGCGCTGCCAGGTTTCAAGGAAATCCAGCCGCAGGTGTTCGCGGGCCTCTACCCGACCGAAGCCAGCGAGTACGAGCAGCTGCGCGACGCGCTGGAAAAGCTCAAGCTCAACGACAGCTCGTTGCGCTACGAGCCCGAGGTGTCGCAGGCGCTGGGCTTCGGCTTCCGCTGCGGCTTCCTGGGCCTGTTGCACATGGAGATCGTGCAGGAGCGCCTGGAGCGCGAGTTCGACCAGGACCTCATCACCACCGCGCCCAGCGTGGTCTACGAGGTGGAGCTGAATGGTGGCGAGGTCATCGAGGTGGAGAACCCCTCGAAGATGCCGGAAGTGGCGCGCATCCACGAAATCCGCGAGCCCATCGTCACCGTGCACCTGTTCATGCCGCAAGACTATGTCGGCCCGGTGATGACGCTGGCCAACCTCAAGCGCGGCGTGCAGCTGAACATGGCCTACCACGGCCGCCAGGTCATGCTGACCTACGAGATGCCGCTGGCCGAGATCGTGCTGGACTTCTTCGACAAGCTCAAATCCGTGTCACGCGGTTATGCCTCCATGGACTACGAGTTCAAGGAGTACCGCGCCTCCGACGTGGTGAAGGTGGACATCCTGATCAACGGTGACCGGGTCGACGCCTTGTCCCTGATCGTGCACCGTGCACAGAGCGCGTACCGCGGTCGCGGTGTGGCGGCCAAGATGCGCGAGCACATCCCGCGCCAGATGTACGACGTGGCCATCCAGGCGGCCATCGGCGGCAACATCATCGCCCGCGAGAACATCAAGGCGCTGCGCAAGAACGTGCTGGCAAAATGCTACGGTGGCGACATCACCCGCAAGAAGAAGCTGCTCGAAAAGCAGAAAGCCGGCAAGAAACGCATGAAGCAGGTGGGCTCGGTCGAGGTGCCTCAAGAAGCATTCCTGGCCATCCTGCAAGTTGACGACTGACACCCTGGAAGATTGATGAGTCTGATCACTGGTTTGTTCTACGCGGTCCTGGCCGTGTACCTGGGAGGCTGGTACACCGGTCAATGGCACGGCAACTTCTCCTTGTTGCTCTTTGTCATGTCGGTGGTCACGCTGGGCTATTGGCTGGCCGAGCGCTACAAGTTCCGCCCGGCGCGTGAGGCCGCCGCGGCACAACTGGTGCAGCAGGACCAGGCCCGCCGTGCGACGCTGGCCATGCAAGGCATCAACGAGGTGGACGGCAATGTGGCCGCCGCGCGCGACAAGCTGCTGATGCAGCCCTGGTGGCTGGACTGGACAGCGGGCCTGTTCCCGGTGATTTGCGCGGTCTTCCTGATGCGCTCTTTCCTGTTCGAGCCCTTCAAGATCCCCTCGGGTTCGATGATCCCGACGCTGTTGGTGGGCGACCTCATCCTGGTCAACAAATTCCACTACGGCATCCGCCTGCCGGTGATCAACAAGAAGATCATCGACAACAACGACCCGCAGCGGGGCGATGTGATGGTGTTCCGCTACCCGGTCAATCCGGACCTGGACTACATCAAGCGCGTGGTCGGCTTGCCGGGTGACACGGTGGCCTACCTCAACAAGCGCCTGACCATCAACGGCACGCCGATCGAGCAGACGCCGCTGGCCGAGTACTACGACGCCGACAGCCTGCGCTATTCCTTCCAGTTCAGCGAGCAGCTGATGGGCCGTGAGCACCGCATCCTGGTGGACAAGGACCGCCCGCCCTTCGTGCCGCCGCAGGCCGTGGAAGACTTCCCCTTCAAGGAAAACTGCCGCTACAGTGGCGAAGGCGTGGTCTGCAAGGTGCCGCCCGGCCATTACTTCGTGATGGGCGACAACCGCGACAATTCGCAGGATTCGCGCTTCTGGGGCTTCGTGCCTGACCGCAACCTGGTCGGCAAGGCCTTCGTCATCTGGATGAATTTCGGCGACATCAAGCGCTTTGGCACCTTCCACTGAGCCAGGACCGACACGATGAACCTGATGCCACGTCACGCCACCGCACCCGCCCGTGCTCAGCAGGGCTTCACCCTCATTGGCCTGATTTTCTGGGCGGTCGTCATCTCCATGCTGGCCCTGCTGGTGATGAAGGTGGCGCCGGCGCTGTCGGAGTTCCGCACCATCCAGAGCATGGTCAACAAGGCGGCCCGCGAGGGCGGCAGCACGGTGCCCGAGATCCGTGCGGCCTATGACCGCTACACCCAGATCGAGTACGGCGTCGAGGCGATCAAGTCCGGCCGTGACCTGGACGTCGCCAAGGAAGACGACAAGATCGTCATCCGCTTCGCGTACGACAAGGAAATCGCCCTGGTGGAGCCGGTGTACCTGGTCATCAAGTTCAAGGGTCAGTCGAAGTGAAGCAGCCCCCCGCCGAGGCGGTGGCTTCGGCGCTGGGCACGCCGGCCATGGATCTGAAAACACTGCAGCAGCGCCTGGGCCACACCTTTGCTCAGCCCGCCTTGCTGCAGCGTGCCGTGACCCACAAGAGTTTTGGGCAGGACCACTACGAGCGCCTGGAGTTCCTGGGCGATGCGGTGCTGGACCTGGGCATCTCGGACCTGCTGTACACGCGCTTCGAGCGCAGTGCCGAAGGCGACCTGACGCGCGTGCGGGCCCACCTCGTGCGCCAGGACATGTTGCACCACCTGGCCGTGCAATTGGGTTTGCCCGGCGTGTTGCGCTTGAGCGAGGGCGAAGCCAAGGGCGGTGGCGCACAGCGGCCGTCCATCCTGGCCGACGCGCTGGAGGCCATCATCGGTGCGGTGTACCTCGATGCCGGCTTCGATGCCGCCCGTGCGCTGGTCGTGCGCTTGTTCGAGCCGGTGCTGGCCGAAACGCAGGAAGAGCGCTGGAGCAAGGACGCCAAGACGGCCTTGCAGGAATGGTTGCAGGCGCGCAAGATGCCGGTTCCCAGCTACCGCATCGAGGCCACCCGTGGCAAAGCCCATGAACAGGTGTTCGTGGTGGTGTGCGAAATGCCCGAGCTCCAGTTGTCTGCCAGCGGCGAAGGCCTGTCGCGTCGTGCCGCCGAGCAGGCCGCGGCCCAGGTGGCCCTGGAGCGCGTGATGGCGCTGCAGCCTGCTGATTTGAAAGTTGCCAAGGCTGGTGCTGCGGCGCCCCCTGTGGTGGTGCGCAAAGCGCCCAAGCGCCCGTTGGGCGATGCCGGGCCTTGAGCCGGGTGCGTCGGCGTGCGTCGATGCGACGTTTGTTGTCCGTGTTTGCTGTCTGTTTGTCCACCTGCTGAGCCATGCCCAAGTCCCCCGCCGATGATGTGAACCCCTCGCTGGACCAGATGCTGGCCAAGCTGACCATGGCCCGCCATGGTGATGCCGCTGGGGATGCTGCCGCGCCTGTCGCGCAGCAGCGCTGTGGCCTGATCGCCATCGTGGGGCGTCCGAACGTGGGCAAGTCCACGCTGCTCAATGCCCTGGTGGGGCAGAAGGTGTCCATCACCTCGCGCAAAGCCCAGACCACGCGCCACCGCATCACGGGCATCTGCAGCCACGGCGACACCCAGTTCGTGTTCGTGGACACACCGGGTTTCCAGACGCGCCACACGGTGCGTGGCACGGCTGCGCTCAACCGCAACCTGAACAAGACCGTGCAAGCGACGCTGTCAGATGTGGCTGTGGTGCTGTTCCTGGTGGAGGCCGGTCGATTCGGTCCGGACGATGCCCAGGTCTTGGCGTTGCTGCCGACCGACCGCCCGGTGCTGCTGGTGGCCAACAAGCTGGACCTCATCCACCGCCGCGAGGACCTCTTCCCCTGGCTGCAGGCCATGCAGGAGCGCCACCCGTTCACGCAGTTCGTGCCGCTGTCGGCCAAGAAGGAAGACGACACACGCCGCCTGCTGGACATCGTGCGCCCCTACCTGCCCGAGCAGGCCTGGTGGTACGACGCCGATGCCCTGACCGACCGCTCCGACCGTTTCCTGGCCAGCGAAATCGTCCGGGAAAAGCTCTTCCGCCTGACCGGCGACGAGTTGCCCTACACCTCGACCGTGGTCATCGACCAGTACACCGACGAGCCGCCTCAGCCGGGCAATGCCAAGTCCACTGGCATGGTGCGCATCGCGGCCACCATCATCGTGGAGCGCGAGCAGCACAAGGGCATGGTCATCGGTGACAAGGGCGAGCGCCTCAAGCGCATCGGCACCGAGGCCCGCACCGAGCTGGAGCGCCTGATGGGCCGCAAGGTCTTCCTGGAGATCTGGGTGAAGGTGCGTTCGGGCTGGGCCGACGACGACGCCCGCCTGCGCACCTACGGCTACGAGTGAGTCGCTGAGGGCAGGTGGCCAAGTTGGCTTCGCGGTCCACCACGGGGGCCCCTGCGCGGGCCGCGTCTGGGCGTGCGCCTGCTGCTCGTGCGCCGGCTGTGCGTGCGTCATCCGCGCGCGCGAGTTCGCTGGCTTATGTGCTGCACAGCCACGACTGGAGCGAATCCAGCCTGATCCTGGAGCTGTTCTGCCGCGAGCAGGGCAAGGTGATGGCCGTGGCCAAAGGTGCCAAGCGCCCGTACTCGCAACTGCGGCCGGTGCTGATGCCTTTCCAGCGCATCCACGTGGGCTTTGGCGCCAAGCGGGCCGATGAGGCCGAGGTCTGGCTGCTGCGCCAGGCCGAGTGGGCGGGCGGGCCGGCCTGGCCGGGTGGTGCGGCCTTGCTGCCGGGTTTTTACCTCAACGAGCTGCTGATGCGCTTGCTGGCGCGCCACGACCCGCACCCCGAGTTGTTCGATGCCTATGCCGATGCCTTGCAAGGACTGACCCAGCCCAATCTGTTGACGGCGGCTTTGCGGGCCTTCGAGCTCGTGCTGCTGCGCCAGCTGGGCCTGTTGCCGGAGCTGTCGGTCGAGACCGTCGGGGCCGCGCCCGTGCAGGCGGGGCAGGGCCACACCTTGCACCCGGAGCTGGGTGTGCGGGCCACGCCCTGGCAGGTGGATGCCAGCGAGCCGGGCGTGCGTGGTGACGGCCCCGCGCAACTGGATGGCACCGTGCTGCTGGCCCTGGAGGCCGCCTTGGTGCGGCCGGTGTCGGCCGGCCAGTCGGTGGTGCCTGGGGTGATGGCCGCTTGCGTCACCGCGGGGGCCGGCGCGATGTCCGACCTCAAGGCGATCACGCGCACGCTCCTTCACTATCATCTGGGGTCACACACCTTGCGAACACGCCAGCTCATGATCGAACTCCAGCAACCATGACCTTCTCCGGCCTGCACCTCACCGCCCACGACGCCCCCTTGCTGGGCATCAACATCGACCACGTTGCCACGGTGCGCAATGCGCGTGGCGGGCGCTTCCCCGACCCGGTGGCCGCGGCGCTGCTGGCCGTGGAGGCCGGCGCGGACATCGTCACCTTCCACCTGCGCGAAGACCGCCGCCACATCCGCGATGACGATGTCGCCCGGCTGAAAGCGCTGGTGCACGCGCCGCTGAACTTCGAAGCCGCGGTGACCGACGAGATGCTGGACATCATCGAGCGCACGGCCCCCGCCCACGTTTGCCTGGTGCCCGAGCGACGCCAAGAGGTCACGACGGAGGGCGGCTTGGACGTGGTCGGGCAGTTCGAGCGCGTGAAAGACGCCTGTGTCCGGCTGGCCGAAGCGGGTTCGCGCGTGTCGCTGTTCATCGGTGCGGATTTCGCTCAGATCGATGCCGCGGCCAAGGCCGGCGCACCTTGCGTGGAGCTGCACACCGGCGCCCTGGCCAATGCCTGGTGGGACGGCGATGCCGCTGCCGTGCAGGCCGAACTGGCGCGCTTGAAAGCCGGCCTGCGCCATGCGGGCAGCCTGGGCTTGCGCACCCATGCGGGCCACGGCCTGGCCCTGTGCCAGCCCGATGCGCAAGGCAGCGATGCGCCCAGCAGCACGGCCCTGGTGGCGGCCTTGCCCGAGGTGCAAGAGCTCCACATCGGCCATGCCTTGATCGGCCACGCCATCTTCGTGGGGCTGCGCCAGGCGATTGCCGATTTCCAGTCCGAGGCCGTCCGCGCCCGACGCGAGGCCCGCGCATGATCGTCGGCATCGGCACAGACCTCTGCGATGTGTGCCGCATCCGCGAGGCCCTGGACCGCCGCGGTGACCGCTTCGCCGAGAAGGTGCTGGGCGACCGCGAGCTGGTCGTCTGGCGCGCCCGCACGGCCCGTTCGCCGGTGCGTGGCTTGCGCTACCTGGCCACGCGGTTTTCGGCCAAGGAAGCCTTCTCCAAGGCCATCGGCCTGGGCATCCACATGCCGATGGCGTGGCGGCGCTGCGAAATCCTGAACGCCGAGAGCGGCCAGCCCCAGATCGTGCTCAACGGCGATCTGGCCGACTGGTTTGCCGCCCGCGGCTGGAAAGCCCATGTCACCGTCACCGACGAGGGCGATCTGGCCCAGGCCTTTGTCGTCGTTGAAACCGATCCTGCGCGCTCGTCCTGACGCATCCCCCAACCAGATTTCATCCGCCACCATGCCTTCCAAGCGCACCGCCACCCCCATCGGCCACGCTGCCGACCCCATCCAGCACGCGCCCGTGGTGCTCGACATCGCCGGCCTGAGCCTCAGCGACGACGACCGCCGCCGCCTGGCCCACCCGCTCACCGGTGGCCTGATCCTGTTCGCACGCAACTGGCAGGACCGCGCCCAGCTCACGACCCTGTGCACCGAGATCAAGGCCATCCGTCCGGACGTGTTGATTTGCGTGGACCACGAAGGCGGCCGCGTGCAGCGCTTCAAGACCGATGGCTTCACCCACGTGCCGCCGATGCGCCGCTTGGGCGAAATGTGGCTCAAAGATGGCAAGGGCGGTGAGGGCACCGGTGCCATGGCCGCCACCGATGCCGCCACGGCCTGCGGCTACGTGCTGGCCAGCGAGCTGCGCGCCTGCGGCGTGGACCTGACCTTCACCCCGGTGCTGGACCTGGACTGGGGCGAGAGCGGCGTCATCGGTGACCGCGCCTTCCACAGCGACGCCCGCGTCGCCACGGTGCTGGCCAAGAGCGTGATGCACGGCCTGCTGCTGGCCGGCATGGCCAATTGCGGCAAGCACTTCCCCGGTCACGGCTTCGTCAAGGCCGATTCGCACGTGGACATCCCCGTGGACAAGCGCAGCCTCAAGGCCATCCTGGCCGACGACGCCAAGCCCTACGAGTGGCTGAGCACCTCGCTGACCAGCGTCATGCCGGCCCACGTCATCTATCCGAAGGTCGATGCCGCACCGGCGGGCTTCTCTTCGCGTTGGCTGCAAGACATCCTGCGCGGACAGCTCGGCTTCACCGGCGCCATCTTCAGCGACGACCTCAGCATGGAAGGCGCCAGCGTGGCCGGCAGCCACACCCAGGGCGCGGTCGCGGCATTGAACGCGGGTTGCGACATGGTGCTGCTGTGCAACCAGTCTCTGGGTGATGGTGCGGCGGTTGACGCGTTGCTGGATGGCATGCAAAAGGCCTTGCAACGCGGCGAATGGCAAGCCAGCCCGGACAGCGAAGCCCGTCGCCTGGACCTGCTGCCGCAGACCGCGCCGCTGACCTGGGACGAACTGATGCACCAGCCTCAATACCAGCAGGCGTTGTCCCGCTTGCCAGGTTGAGCCGCGGGGTGCGCTCAGTGCGTGCCGTGGCGGTAGAGCAGTTCGATCAGCGCCTGGTTGCGCTCCAGCACAACCTTGCGCTTGACCTTCAGCGTGGGCGTGAGCTCACCGGAGGCCACGCTCAGCGATTGCGGCAGCACCGCGAACTTGCGCACCTGGGCCACGCGCGCCTGCGAGGCATTGACGTGGTCCACATCGGCCTGCAGCGCCTGCAGCACCAGCGGGTGTTCGTGCAAGTGCGGCTCTTCGAGCAGGCCATGCTGGCTGGCAAAGGACGCCAGGGCCACCGGGTCCAGCGTGAGCAAGGCGGCCAGGTAGTTGCGGCCATCGCCACACACCACGGCATGCTCGACCAGGTGCGCGTCCATCAGCGCCGTCTCGATGTTGGACGGCGAAATGTTCTTGCCACCCGACGTGATGATCAGGTCCTTCTTGCGCCCGGTGATGTAGACGTAGCCGTCTTCGTCGATGTGACCGAGGTCGCCGGTGAGCAGCCACTCGCCGGAGAAGCTCTCGGCCGTGGCTTGCGGCGAACCCATGTAGCACTGGAAGAGGTGCGGGCCGCGCACCCGCAGTTCGCCGTCCTCGGCCACCATGATGTCGGTGCCAGGCAGGGGTTTGCCGACCGAACCCACGCGCGTGCTGCCCGGCAACGACAGCGTGGAAGGCCCCGTCACCTCGGACTGCCCATACAGCTCGCGCACGACCACGTCCAACCCCGCGAAGAAGCGCAGCTTTTCCGGGGCGATGGGCGCGGCGCCTGAGCTCAGCAGGCGGGCCTGGTCCAGCCCCAGCGCTTCCTTGACCTTGCGGTGCACCAGCCTGTGCGCCAGATGCTTTTGCAGCGTCAACCAAGGGCCTGCGGGCTGCCCGGCATGGTCCAGCGCATGCCAGCGTTGCCCCACCGACATGGCCCAGCGCGCCAGTGCCGCCTTCACACCGGTGGCTTGCGCCAGCTTGGCCTCGATGCCCGACTGCATCTTCTCCCACACCCGTGGCACACCGAAGAAAATGGTGGGTCGAACCTCCTTGAGGTGCTCGCCCAGCGCTTCCATGCTGCGCGCGTAGTACACGGTGAAGCCCGAGTGCACCTGGTTGTGCATGGACCCCATCTGTTCGGCGATGTGCGCCAGTGGCAGGTAGGAAATGACGCGGTCGTGCTCGTCCACATCGAAGAGCTGGCGCATCGTGTGGCCCATCCACCAGAGGTTGCCCTGGCTGAGCGCCACGGCCTTGGCCGGGCCGGTCGTGCCCGAGGTGTAGATCAGGGTGCCGATGTCCTCGGCGCGCAGCGATGCCATGCGTTGTGCCAATTCCGCTTCCTGCGTTGCGTGGCCGAGGCCCAGGAAGGCGTCCCAGGACATCACCGGCTTGCGCGCCTGGACCGCATCGCTGTCGCGCACCATGACGATGTTGCGCAGGTGGGGCAAGTCTGCCTCACAGGCTTCCACGGCCTGCAGGCGCGAGGCCTCGTCCACCAGCAGCAGGGACGCCTTGCAGTGGTTGAGGATGTAGGCGATGTCCTGCGGCGAGCTGGTCCAGTAGATGCCTGCGGGCATGGCGCCAATGGCCATCGCGGCGAAAGCCAGGGTGACCCACTGCGGGTTGTTGAAACTCAGGATGGCGACGGCGTCACCGCGCTTCACCCCCAGCCCGATGAGCGCCTTGGCCGCATCGCGCACCTGCCGGCCGTGGTCTGCCCAGGATGTAGCTTGCCAACCCGATTCCGTGCGAACGCAGTAGGCCGGGTGGGCCCCCAGGCGCTGGGCGGTGTCCAGCAAGAGCTGCGGCGGCGGCACAAAGCCGGCGAAGGCCGCGAGAGGGCTGGTGGCGGTCGGTGCCGAAGGCAAGGGGTGGGCGTGGGCGTGTGCAGTGGCCAAGGTCACTCCTGAAGTTGTCAGGGATTACAGACCTTTGTGACGTTAACGTCAATCAGTCGCCGCTTAGGTTATACCCTTGGGCGTGACCCCAGGGCTTTCGTGAGTTTGCCGGCAAGCGCGCGTTCACTGGGGCCTTTCCAGCACCAGTACATGGCCTTGAAGAAGTAGCGCATCAAGCGCCACGACGTGCGAGGTGCGCTGCGCCAGAATGTGGGTGACAGCAAGACCAGCAGCATGTCCAGGCCGCGTCGTTTGTGGGCCAATTGCAAAAGTGGCTTGGGAAACACGTGGCCTGCCCAGTTTCTGACCTCTCCCTGCCAAGGCTGGGGAACGACGCCTGCCAGGGTGTCAACCAGCGGGGCGAAAATCGGCGTGCCAGCTGCTTGCGCTGCCGTGATGGATCCCCAGGGGCGGGGGTTGATCTCCAGAAACCAGAAGACGCCGTCGGCGTCACGGATGAAGTCGGCCTGCATGTACCCGGTCCACTTCAGTGCAGCCCCCATGTCCCGCAAGGCCTGAACCATGGCTGGTGGGTGTTCATGGCGGATGAACGTGGCAGCGCCTATGCCCTCTGGGTACTGCGCCAGGATTTCGTAGCCATGGACGTGGGTGAGCGTGCCGCGGTGAAAAAATCCGCCGCACGCCCAGTTCTGTCCAGCAATGTGTCGCTGCAGCACCGTGTCGTGATGCTTCAATTTCAGCATGCCTTCCTGCAAAGCCTCAGCGTCATGGCAGATCACCACCTGGCTGCCGCCGTTGCCTTGCTCTCCCTTCAGCACGACGGGAAATCCCATCCGCTGAGCGTGTTCCAAAGCCTCATCGGTGCTGCTGGCGTGCACCCAGTCTGGCACCGGGATGCGCAGACTGAGGGCAAAACTGGCCATGGCAGACTTCCTCTGCAGCATGAACAAATCGGCGCTGGGGATGTTCGGCAGCAGCTTGTCTCGACACTCAAGGGTGCGGTGGCAGCTGGCGATCGCGGCTTCGTCCAGCGGCAGGATCCAATGGACACCAGGGTCTCGTTCAAGCTGGATGAGCATGTCAGACAGCATCCGCTCATCTTTTGCATTGACGTGCTGAACCGTGAGCCAGCCCGCGAGCTCCTTGGGCTGCGCGCTTTCCGCAAGAATTCGCACCTGCCAGCCTGCTTGGTGCAGGGCTTGCGCGATGTAGAGGTTTTGAGGCCAGTCCATTTGCCCGATCAGGGCGACGCCCGGGCGCTGGGAAAGGTTCATGCGCAACTCCGCACAGCAGTAGGTTGATGGGCATGCGGATCTCGCACCCTCTGTTTACGGCGGTGTTGGCAGAAAAGATGCGTGGAAATTACCGATCAACGCAACAGCTTGAAGATGAATGGGCCTGGGCGTGACAAAGGGCACAGTGGGTGGCCGTCGAGATGGCGCGCCCATGAAAAAGCCCGGCCAAGGCCGGGCTGTGTGGGGGACGCGCCGCCATGGGCGCGTCAGGGCCTATGGGCATCGGCCAGGCATCACCAGGTCATCAGGCCTTGTGCTCGAAGGGCAGGGTGACTTGGGCGAGGTCCTTGCGGGTCTCGACCAGCACCAGCGGGCCTTCGTCCACCACCACCACGGGCTTGCGCTCGCGCGGCACGTGCACAGGCTTGGGTTCCTGGGCGATGGCTTCTTGCACCTGGCGGATGCGCTCTGCGTCCGAGTTCACCCACTGCAGGCCAGCCGTCTGGGCAATGGCCGTCAGTTCGTCCATGGGCAGCACGAACGGTGCGGCCTTGACTGCGGCGACTGGCGTGGGCTCGGCCACGGCCGGGGCAGGCACGGCAGGGGCCGCCGCTGCGACTGCCACGGTCGGCGTTGCCGGCACTTCGGCGGGGGCCTCGGTGCTGGCTTCGGCAGAAGCGCCCGTCAGCACATCAGACAGCACGTGCGCTTCGGCTTCGGACAGCGGGGAGGGCTGTGTCTCGGCGAAAGCCAGGGCTTCCGGTGCCGTGGCGTCGGCGTTCACGTCCGTGTGGGCGGTGCTGCCGTCTGCCGATGTCTCGTCGCGGCGTTCGCCACGGCGGTTGCGACCGCGACCACCACGGCGGCGGCCATCCTGGCCCTCGCCCTGACCATCTTGCGCGTCTTGCGCATCGGCCGATGCAGCGGCTTCGGTGCCATCCTGGCGCTCCACCTGGCCATCGGCCTCGGCGGCGTCCACCAGCGATTGCTGGCCCGTGCCTTCTTCGCGCTCACCGCGACCACGGCCACCGCGACGGCGGCGGCGGCCACCTTCGCGTTCGCCTTCCGCTGCGGCGGACAGCTCCGGCGCACCGCCTTCGGCAGCGGCCAGGCCCAGGGCTTGTGCCTCTGCGGCAATGGCTTCACGGTTGATCACCGGGCGCTCGCCCTGATCGGCACCGCGGCCACCACGGCCACGGCCACCGCGGCCGCCTTCACGGCCACTGTCTCGGCCACCTTCACGCGCACCCTCGCGGCCTGCCTGAGCGGCATCGCCCTCCGGGCGGTCTTCGCGCGGGCCCTGACGGCGACCCCGGGCTTCGCCACGGTCTTTGTCGGCGCCCTTGTCAGCGCGGTCCGACTTGTCGGCACGTTCACCGCGTTCACCGCGCTCCGAACGCTCGTTGCGCTCACCACGGCCCCCACGGCGCTGGCCGTCGCGGCGGCCACGGCCCTTGTCTTCCTTGGCGGGTTCGGCAGGCGTGGTCACGGCCGGCTCGGCCACCACCGGTGCCGGTGCAGAGGCGCTGTCGCCCGCACCGAACAGGCGCTTGATGAAGCCGAAGAAGCCGCCCGATTTGACCGGGGCTACAGCCGCTGCACCGGCTTGCACGGGGGCAGGCAGGCTGGCGGCGGGCGCGGCGGTGATCACCGGCTCGTCCTTCGGGAGCGCCACGGGCGCCGGCTGGTCGGGCAGCACGCCCTTGATGATCGGCTCCTGCTTGGGCTTGGCGCTCTTCTCGCGGCGGGTGATGCCCACCTCGTCGTCCGGCTCCTCGATCATCGTGTAGCTGGCCTGGATGTTTTCCAGACGCGGGTCGTCGTGACGCAGACGCTCCAGCTTGTAGTTCGGGGTTTCGAGGTGCTTGTTGGGCACCAGCAGCACGGTCACGCGCTGCTTGAGCTCGATCTTGGTGATCTCGGTGCGCTTCTCATTGAGCAGGAAGGAGGTCACTTCCACCGGCACTTGCACGTGCACGGCCGAGGTGTTGTCCTTCATGGACTCTTCCTGGATGATGCGCAGGATCTGCAGCGCCGACGATTCGGTGTCGCGGATGTGGCCGGTGCCGTTGCAACGCGGGCAGGTGATGTGGCTGCCTTCGCTCAGCGCGGGGCGCAGGCGTTGGCGCGACATCTCCAGCAAACCGAACTTCGAGATGGAGCTGAACTGCACGCGAGCGCGGTCGAAGCGCAGGGCGTCACGCAGACGCTGCTCGACCTCGCGGCGGTTCTTGTTGTCCTCCATGTCGATGAAGTCCATGACGATCAGGCCACCCAGATCGCGCAGGCGCATCTGGCGGGCGATTTCGTCGGCCGCTTCCAGGTTGGTGCGGAAGGCGGTTTCCTCGATGTCGCTGCCACGGGTGGCGCGCGCCGAGTTCACGTCCACCGACACCAGGGCCTCGGTGTGGTCGATCACGATGGCGCCGCCGGACGGCAGGTTCACCGTGCGGCTGAAGGCCGTCTCGATCTGGTGCTCGATCTGGAAGCGCGCGAACAGGGCGGCGTCGTCGCGGTAGCGCTTGACCCGGTTCGACTGGTCGGGCATGACGTGCAGCATGAACTGCTTGGCCTGCTCGTAGATGTCGTCCGTGTCGATCAGGATTTCGCCAATGTCGTTGGTGAAATAGTCGCGGATGGCGCGGATGACCAGCGACGACTCCTGGTAGATCAGGTAGGCGCCCTTGCCGGCACCGGAGGCCTCGTCGATGGCCGTCCACAGCTTGAGCATGTAGTTCAGGTCCCACTGCAGCTCGGCAGCGGTGCGGCCGATGCCAGCGGTGCGGGCGATCAGGCTCATGCCCTTCGGGTACTCCAGCTGGTCCATCGCCTCCTTGAGCTCTTCGCGCTCATCGCCCTCGATGCGACGGCTCACGCCACCGCCACGCGGGTTGTTGGGCATCAGGACCAGGTAGCGGCCGGCCAGCGACACGAAGGTCGTCAGGGCCGCGCCTTTGTTGCCGCGCTCTTCCTTTTCGACCTGGACGAGCAGCTCCTGCCCTTCCTTGATCACGTCCTGGATGCGGGCAGAACGGACTTCGACGCCGTCCTTGAAATACTGGCGCGAAATTTCCTTGAACGGCAGGAAGCCGTGGCGTTCCTCGCCGTAATCGACGAAACAGGCTTCCAGGGAAGGCTCGACGCGGGTGACAACGGCCTTGTAGATGTTGCCCTTGCGTTGTTCGCGGCCTTCGATTTCGGTTTCGAAGTCGAGCAGTTTCTGCCCGTCAACGATGGCCAGGCGCCGTTCTTCCGGCTGCGTGGCATTGATCAGCATGCGCTTCATGGTGTCTCCTCGGTGCAATCAGAGGCACTCCGGGATGGCGCCGGAATGACCTCCAGTGGCCACCTGCCTTGTGGCGGGTGACTGCCTTCATGCACGAGCAACGACGCTGAACCGAGAAGGAATTGCCTGGGACGTCAGGCCCGCGAGAGGCGGGTTGAGGTCAGGGGCGCGCGTGTCGGGATGGGAACACGTGTGTTTCGCCAGGCGGACGCAGGCCCGCGGCGCGGTGCCCGATGGGCGTGCGTGCAGGGCAGGGTCAGGAAATTGGCGGGCCAGTCGCATGACGTCGCCGACAGCGATGCAGACAGGTCACCGATCGCCATCATGGGCGTGTCGGCCTGTGTGCAGGCGGTGTGGACGAAATGCGGAACAGGCCGGGACACGTGTGCTTCACTCGACACAGGTTTCAGCCGATGCGCCATCTGCGGGAAAAACAAAAGGCAGATCACACAAAACGCTGAAACCCATCAACCTTGAATCGTGGTTCGATCGACGTTGGCTCTGACAGGCGCGGTATCCAGCAAAGTCACGCCTTGGGCGACTTTCTCCGGACGCAGACGACTGCTGCATTGCCATCAATTTTGGCGGGGCTCCCCGCCTGACCACATCGTGTGCCCTCTCACAGGCAGTGCATCGCTAAAATGTGCACTGATGCGGAATGGGGTTGCGGGCGACTTGCTCAGGCTTCTCTCTGAACGCTCAGAGCACTTCCGCACACAACCACACAAAAATACACACAACGTGGCTCAACCCATTATAGGTGCGAAAACCGCATCCCGCCGATCGGGCTTGCCCGCGAAAAAGACCGGTGCTTCGGTGCCGTCTTCCGCGACAGCGCCTTCGTCGTCCGTGACACCGCCCGCGGTGCAACGCCTGGTCATCGACGAGGGCAGCGTTGACCAGCGCCTGGACAATTTCCTCATCAAGGTGCTCAAGGGGGCGCCCAAAACCTTGGTCTACCGCATCATCCGCAGCGGTGAAGTGCGGGTCAACAAGGGCAGGGCGTCGGCCGACACCCGCCTGGCCATGGGCGACGAGGTGCGCGTGCCCCCGTTGCGCCTGGCGGAAAAATCCGCCGAGAGCGAGGCCGCCGTGCCGGCGCGCGAGTTCCCGGTGATTTTCGAAGACGAGGTCATGCTCGTCATCAACAAGCCGGCCGGTGTGGCCGTGCACGGCGGCAGCGGCGTGAGCTTTGGCGTCATCGAACAATTGCGCCGCGCCCGCCCCGAGGCGCGTTTCCTGGAGCTGGTGCACCGGCTGGACAAGGAAACTTCCGGCGTGCTGGTGATTGCCAAAAAGCGCAGCGCGCTCACCGCCTTGCAGGACGTCTTCCGCCACCGCCAGGCGCACAAGACCTACGCTGCCCTGGTCAGCGGGGCCTGGCCCGAGCGCAAGAAGGTCATCGACGTGGCCTTGCACAAATTCCTGACGGCAGAGGGCGAACGGCGCGTCAAGGCCGTGCGGGGCGACGATGACGAGGGGCGGCGCTCCATCTCCCTGGTGCACGTGGTGCAGCACTACGCGGCCTTCAGCCTGCTGGACGTGACCATCAAGACCGGGCGGACCCACCAGATCCGGGTGCACCTCTCGCACGAGGGGCATGGCATCGTCGGCGACGACAAGTACGGCGACTTCGCCCTCAACAAGGCGCTGTCCCGGCCTTCGGGGGAGGGCGCCGTGCCGGGCCTGGACCGCCATCGCCTGCCCGACGGCCGCTTCGAGCGCATGTTCCTGCACGCGCGCTACCTGCGCATCCCGCACCCCGTCAGCGGGGCGGAGCTGACCTTCGAGGCGCCTCTGCCGCCGGAGTGCCAAGGCCTGCTGGCGGCGCTGGTGCCTGCGGCTGTATGAGCGGGGCCTGATGCCTGACGCTGACCGGCCCTGTGCGCACGCTGTCACAGCCCACCGATTAGAGTGGTGCCTGTGAACCGCTTTGCCGCGGCCCCGCACCCGCCACACCTCACCCGCCACCGCACCATGACCGACACCGGCCTGCGCCCCCGCGCCTACGACCTCATCGTCTTCGATTGGGACGGCACGCTCTACGACTCGACCGCGCTCATCGTGCGCTGCATCCAGGCGGCCTGCGCCGACCTGGGCCTGCCCGTGCCCGCGCGCGAGGCTGCGGCCTACGTGATCGGCCTGGGCCTGCACGACGCCCTGGCGCACGTGGCGCCGACGCTGCCGCCTGAGCGCGTGCCCGAACTGGGCCTGCGCTACCGTCACCACTACCTGCACCGCCAGCATGAGCTCAGCCTCTTTGAAGGAGTGCTGCCCATGCTGCAGACCTTGAAGGCGCGCCACCACTGGCTGGCCGTGGCCACGGGCAAGTCGCGTGCGGGCCTGAACGAGGCCTTGTCGCACATGGACCTCCATGGCGTGTTCGATGGCACCCGCACGGCCGATGAAACCGTTTCCAAGCCCCACCCGCGGATGCTGCTGGAGCTGATGCGCGAGTTCGGTGCCGACCCCGAGCGCACGCTGATGATCGGCGACACCACCCACGACTTGCAACTGGCCGTCAACGCCGGTGCGCACAGCGTGGCCGTCAGCTACGGCGCCCACGAGCCCGAGGCCTTTGGCGACTTCCCCACGCGCTTCGTGGCGCACTCGACGCCCGAATTGCACGATTGGTTGTCCCGCCATGCCTGAGCCGACGCGGCCAGCCCAGGCCCTGTGCGCCTCGTCCGACCTGCAGGAGGGCGGCGACGCCGTCACCTTCGACGTGATCGAGTTTGGTCGCACCGTGCAAGCCTTTGCGTTGCGTTTTGACCAGGTGGCCGTGGCTTACCTCAACCGCTGCGCCCACGTGCCCACCGAGATGGACTGGCAGCCGGGCAAATTCTGGGACCTGGACAAGCGCCACATCATCTGCTCGGTGCATGGCGCGCTTTACGATCCGTCCAGTGGGCAGTGTGTGGGTGGCCCGTGCTGGGGCGCCCGCCTGCACCGCATTGAACTGAAAGAGGAGGGCGGCCAGGTGTATTGGTATCCTTCCGAACGCTTCCACCCCGTGTTCTGACCTGATGAAAGCCGTGCATGAGCGCCGTTGACCTTTCTTCGCCCGACCCCACCCAGCAGGCCCAGGCGGCCTTGATGCAGGAGATGGCCCGCGTCTACCTGGACGAGCAGCGCCGCCAGCGCCGCTGGCGCACGATCTGGCGCCTGGTTTGGCTGGGCGTGGCCCTCAGTTTCATGTGGGCGGCCTGGAAGTCGGTGCCTGCCACCCACACGCCGGTGACGCCCCACACTGCGCTGGTCGAGGTGCGCGGCGAAATCGGCGCCGAGACCGCCGCCAGTGCCGACAACCTCATGACGGCCTTGCGCTCGGCCTTCGAGGATGCCGGCGCGCAGGCCGTGGTCTTGCGCATCAATTCGCCGGGTGGCAGCCCGGTGCAGGCCGGCCTGGTCAACGACGAGGTGCGCCGCCTGAAGGCCCTGCACAAGAAGAAGGTCTACGCGGTCTGCGAGGAAATGTGCGCCTCGGCGGCGTACTACATCGCGGTGTCGGCCGACCAGGTTTATGTGGACAAGGCCTCCATCGTCGGCTCCATCGGCGTCCTGATGGACGGGTTTGGTTTCGTCGGCACCATGGAGAAGTTCGGTGTGGAGCGCCGCCTGCTGACGGCCGGCACCAACAAGGCCATGCTCGACCCCTTCTCGCCGCTGAACCCGCAGCACGAGGCCTATGCCCACGCCATGCTCGACCAGATCCACCAGCAGTTCATCGCGGTGGTGCGTCAGGGCCGTGGCAAGGCGCTGAAGGAGGCGCCGGAGACCTTCTCCGGGCTGTTCTGGAACGGTGAGCAGGCCATCAAGCTGGGCCTGGCCGATCACCTGGGCAGCCTGGACCAGATCGCGCGCGACGTGGTCAAGGCCGAAGACATCGTGGACTACACCGAGAAGGAAAACCTGGCCGAGCGCCTGGCCAAGCGTTTCGGTGCCGCCATCGGCGGTGGTGCGGTGCAGGCGATGCGCAGCGTGGTCAGCGTGCGCTGATCGGCCTCGTCAGTTTCCTCAGTTTCGCCCGCGCGCATTCCGCGGCGACATCACTGGGGCATCACTGGTCCATCCCCTGGATGAGCCGCAGGGCGGCGTCCGGCGAGATGGTCAGCAGCTTGCCCACGTCGGCGGCATCGTCGGGCAGGGCGGCCAGGGCGTGGGGCACGTCCCAGCCGTGTTGGGTGTGACGCGCGATGCGCACGCCCAGCATGGTGGTGCGCACCTTGGGGTCTTGCGCCTTGCGGTCATCGGTGCAGCGGATCAGCAGATCGGGCAGCTGCCACCGGTGCATCAATTCCTGCGCCAGGTCGCCCAGCTGGACGCCCAGCACCTTGCGTTGGGCCTCCACCGAGCGCAGTGTGTGGTCGGCGTGCAGGCGTTGCGCGATGTCCAGCGCGAGCGCGGGCGCATGGCACCACAACAGCATCTCGGCGAAGTCGTGCAGCAGGGCTGCCTCCTGGATGACGACGGCGTCCTGGTCCTGCCGCTTCAGGGCGAAACCCATGGCGAAGTTCGCAGAGCGCCGCGCGCGGGTCATGACGCGGTGCAGGCCTTCCAGCGCACCTGGCGCATCTGACAAGTGGGTCTCGACATCGCGCAGCGCCGTGTGCGCCGCAAAGAACGGGCCGATGCCTTGCATGACGATGGCGCCGACCAGCGTTTCCGGGGGCTCCACGCTGAGCTGGGTGCAGTAGCGCGAGACATGCACCAGCACCTTGAGCGTCATCAGCGGGTCGGGCGCGACGGCTTCGGCCAGGGTGTGGGCGTCCATCGTGCCGCGTGCTTCTTCGATGGCCAGCAGCTGAGCCACATCGGCCACGGTGGTGGCCAGCACCGGGATCTCTGCATCGCAGAATGCGTCGGCCCAGGCGTTCAGCGATGGCAAGGGCTGTTGGATCATGGCGCACGGGCACGGCGGCAGCGGAAGATGCGCTCAGGGTACACCTGGGCTGCCGCACCCATGCGCTGGAAAGCACGGGGTTGGCGGTGCAATTCCTCGGCCGAAGACCCGAATCAGGTCAGGGCGCACCGCCCAGCAGGTCTTCCTTGAGGCTGGTGTCCACCGGGTGGTTGCCCAGCCAGATCTTGAGCAGCGCGGCGTAGAAGTCTTCGCCCGGGATGTCGTTGCCTTTTTGCACGCCACCGATCAAGGCGCGCGTGCCGGCGCCAGGGACGAAATCGATGTGGATGGACGTGCCCTTCTTGACGCTGCCGAAGGTGAGCATCGTGTCGCGGATGGCCTCGATGCGGGGCAGGTACTTGGCGTTGTCGCTGTCGGAGTTGTTCTTGCGGAAGCCCTTGACCATGGCGTCGGCGAAGTCCTCGCCGGTCAGGTCACGCAGCAGCACGATGTGCATGCTTTTGGGGCCGTGCATGTCGAAAATGTTGGCCGCCGACGTGTCTTTGCGGGGCAGGTAGAGGCCTGCGGCATAAACGTCCACGATGACCTTGACCCGAACGCCCACGCCGTTGAGCTGCAGGACCTGGCCTGCCAGCGGGCTGCTGTCGGCGAACTTGACGCCGCGCACCTCGCGCACGGCCCATGCCGGGGTGGCTGCCAGGCATGCCAGGGCCAGCAGCAGGCCGGCCAGGCGAGGGAACAAGGGCAGGCGGGGGAACCAGGGCATCGTGACCACTCCGTGAAAGGTGCTGTGCGAGGCGCACCATATCGTGAAAGCCGTGGTGTGGCAGTCCCGCGTTCGGGGAGTGCTGGACCCGATCGCCCATGCTTTCTCCCGTGGCTCGCCGCACCGTTGCCGAAGCGCATCACCGGCGGCAGGCGGTTCTTGCAGCAAAATGACAAGCCTTGCGGTTCCGTGGGTGGCGACACACCCGACTCAGACATGCCCTTCCTGGTCATTGACATTGGCAACACCCGACTGAAGTGGGGCCTGTACGCGGAGCCGACACCCGATGCCCAACTGCTGGCCCATGGCGCCGTGGTGCTGGAGGACATCGATGGGCTCTGGCAACGCCATTGGCGCGCCTTGCCGACCCGCCCCTCCGCCATGCTGGGTTGCGTGGTGGCCGGTGAAGCGATCAAGCACCGCGTCGAAGAGCAGCTCATGCAGGGCTGGGGGCTGCAGGCACGGTGGGTGTCGTCCAGCGCTCAGGCGGGCGGGGTGGTGAATGGCTACGAGCACCCGCAGCGGCTGGGCTCGGACCGTTGGGCGGCCATCATCGGTGCGCGCAGGCGCGCGGTGCAGCACGATGCGGCGAACCCCCCACCGGTGCTGGCCGTGATGGTGGGCACGGCCGTGACGGTTGATGCCGTGGACGCCAGCGGGCGCTTCCTCGGTGGGCTGATCCTGCCGGGCTTCGGTCTGATGTACCGGGCCCTGGAGAGTGGCACCGCGGGCTTGAAAGTGCCCACCGGTGAGGTGAGCGACTTCCCGACCAACACCAGCGACGCCTTGATGAGCGGTGGCACCGATGCGATCGCTGGCGCCATCGAGCGCAGCCTGCGCCGTTTGCGCGTGCAAACGGGGCGCGAGCCCTTGCTGATCATGTCGGGCGGGGCCGTGTCACGCCTGGGCCATGTCGAGGAGTTCGAGGCCACGGTGGCCGAAAACCTCATTTTCGAAGGCCTGCTGACGCTGGCCTTGGAGCCTGCTGTCAGACGGTCTGCAGCTTGACGGTGGCGTGCTCGTTGATGCCCATGGCCCCGAAAAACAGGGCCACGAGGCGGTGCGGGTTGATGAACTGAACCTGGCGCTCCTCGGCACGGCGCGCCAGCACCCAGTTGAGCAGGTCGCCCGCGGCGATGAAATCCACCCGCAGCAGGTGGCGGCAGTCGATGTCCAGCGAGATGCTGGCGCCGAGCTGGTCATCAAGCTGCTGCAGGACGCGACCGATGTCGCCCACCAGTTGGCCCGAGAGGTCCAGGTTGGCGATCTGCACGAACTCGACCTCCTGGTGCACCTGTGACTCCACGAAACTGGTCGTCACCTCGCTGATGTGCGACGTGGGGCCTGCGTGCGAGCTCACGGCTCCATCCTGCTGCTTGATGAGGCAGGCGCTGGGCTCCCACGATGGGGGCGAGCGCTCGTACGTGACGCAGTAGTCGATGGCGACCTCGTCGAAGGCCACAGGCTGGTTGACCAGGCGCAGCACGTCGAGGCGGAGCATCCAGAACGCCGGGTCGGCATCGCGGTTGCCCGTTGGGGTCGACTCTTCCAGCAGCGCGAGCAGCCGGGCAGCACCCGCCCAGGTCAAGGCCATGGGCTCGCGGGCCCAGGCCTGCAACAAGATGCTGAAATGGTGCGCGCCTTCGGGTGTGATCAACTGCAGCGCAGAGAAATCCATGCGCCAGGGGCGTGGCAGCTGGAGGATGGCCACGCGCAATTGCGCCACGGCATCCTGGTCCAGCACCGTGGGTGCGACCCAGCCGGGCAGGGCCGGTGGCGCTTCGCCAGGCTCGGTGGCAGGGCCGTGGTCGGGGTCGGTGCCCGTGACATCGGCGTCAGGTGATGCAGTGGTCGGTGCGGCTGCGGAGCCCTTGCGCTCCAGGAATTCCGCCACGCGGCGTGGCAGGGAGTACCACTGGGGCGCCGACACGCCGAACTGCTGCGCGAACGAGATGGCCAGCTGGTCGAACTTGTGCGGCATGTCCAGCGCGCGGAACAGGTCAAACAAGACCAGCCAGGTCTCCATGTGATGGTGGCGGCTGGCGCCCGGGTGCACCAAGGCCATCAGGCAGGCCTCGCACTGGTCGAAGTCGGCGTTCGCAAAGGCGATCACGGCCTCGTCCAGTTCGGGGTCGTGGGCCATCTCCACCACTTGCACGCCGGCCTGCACGCCGGAGGCAGGGCTTGGCGAGGGCTGGGCGTCTTGCCCAGGCATGCGCGGTGCCGAACTGCGCGCGGCTTGCACCACCGCTTGGGAAACCTCCGGCACGTCGTCGAGCGTGGGCGCCAGGGCCAGCGTCGCAGGGGCCGTGGGTGGCAGGTCCGAGAGGGGGCCTGGCAGGGTGGACAACTGGCCCGTCTGGGATGGCTGTGCGGCAGGCCGCATGCCCTGGCCGACCATTTGCAGCTCGATCTCGTCGATCTTGGCCTTGACGGTGCTGTCTGAGCGCGCACCGCTTTGCGGGCGGGAGTCGGGGTCCAGGTTGGACGCGCTGCCCAGCAGCAAGGCCTGGTCGGGCGTCAGCCCCTCGCGGCGGATCTTGCGCAGCATGTCGAGTTCGCGCTTGCGCACGAAGTCGTTGCGCCGCTTGCGCTCGATCATCGCCTTGATCTCGGTCTTGGCGTACTCGCTCTCACCGGCGTCCGAGTTGGGCGCGTCCAGCTCCGACCAATCCGTGGTGGGATTGGCGACGAAGCGCACAACCTTGCGCAGGAAGCTGCTGGAGTCCTTGCTCATGCCTTGCTCGTGGCTTGGGGGCTCAGTCCCCGAACATCTTTTGCTTGAGCTCGCGGCGCTGCTGGGCTTCCAGCGACAGCGTGGCGGTCGGGCGAGCCAGCAGGCGGCCCAGGCCGATGGGTTCGCCGGTTTCGTCGCAGAAGCCGTACTCGCCCGAGTCGATGCGGACCAGGGCTTGCGAGATTTTCTTCAGCAGCTTGCGTTCGCGGTCGCGGGTGCGCAGCTCCAGCGCGTGCTCTTCCTCGATGGTGGCGCGGTCGGCCGGGTCGGGGACGATGGAGGTGTCTTCGCGCAGGTGCTCGGTCGTTTCGCCGGCGTTGGACAGCAAATCTTCCTTCTGAACTTCCAGGATGTGGCGGAAGAAGTCCAGTTGCTTGTCGCTCATGTACTCCGCTTCGGGCATGGCCAGGAGCTCGGCTTCGGTCAGTTCACGACCGGCTTTGTTTTTCCAGGCGTTGGCGAGTTTGGAATCAACCTTGGTGGCAGGAGAGGGCATGTTGTCGGGTGCGGTACTGGAAGTCTTGGAGGGCGAACGTCCCGAGGGTGCCGAGGCGCCCTTGGCGTCAGCTTCGGCCTTGGTGGCCTTGGCTTGAGCGGGAAGAGGAGAAGGCGCTGTCTTGCCGGCAGATTTCGCGACAGGTTCAGCGTCGATGTTGGCGACCGGTTTGGCCGGTTTGGCGGCCGGTTTGGCGGATTTGGCTGCGACCGACTTGGACGACGCGGCGGTGGATTTCGTCACAGGATCTTCCTTCCCTCATTGCGTGATCCAAGCACTTGGACGCGATCAGCAAGGCGGACGACCTGTTCTGGCCACCGCCCCGCTCACATTCGAAGCCACTCCCCGGCCAGTTTCCGGGCCGGCCAGGAAGCGCGCGGATTGTAGCCATGCTTCGAGGCGGTTCTCATCAGAATATCCCTTGGATCAGGCCAAGCACTGATCCAGGCCAGCCTGGAAGAGGTCTTGCGGCAGCTCGATGCCAATGAACACCAGCTTGCTGACCTTGGTCTCGCCAGCGGCCCATTTGGGGCCCATGTCGCTGCCCATGAGCTGGTGCACGCCCTGGAAAACCACTTTGCGGTCCATGCCCTTGACGTGCAGCACGCCCTTGTAGCGCAGCATGCGCGGACCATAAATTTGCACCATCGAGCCCAGGAAATCTTCCAGCTTGGTGGCGTCAAACGGTTTGGCCGACTTGTACACGAAGGACTTCACGTCGTCGTCGTGCGCATGGTGGTGCGGGTGATCGCAGTGCTCGCCGTGGGCGTGGCCGTGGTCATGTCCGCAATCGGGGCCATGCTGGTGACCGTGGTCGTGCCCATGGCCATGCTTGTGGCCGTGGTTGTCGTCCTTGAGGAACTCGGGGTCGATGTCGAGCTTGGCGTTCAGGTTGAAGCCCTTGAGGTCGAACACCTCCTTGAGCGGCACCTCGCCGAAATGCACGCGCTTTTGCGGTGCCCGCGGGTTCATGTGCTTGATGCGGTGGGCCAGGGCGTCGGCTTCGTCGCCCGAGACCAGGTCGGTCTTGCTCATGAAGATCAGGTCGGCGAAACCGACCTGGCGGCGCGCTTCCTGGCGGGCGTCGAGCTGCTGGTTGCCATGCTTGGCGTCCACCAGGGTGACGATGGCGTCGAGCAGGTAGCTCTCGGCGATCTCGTCGTCCATGAAGAAGGTCTGGGCGACGGGGCCCGGATCGGCCACGCCGGTGGTCTCGATGACGACGCGCTCGAAATTCAGCGTGCCGGCCTTCTTTTGCTTGACCAGGTCGGCCAGGGTCTCGCGCAGGTCCTCGCGGATGGTGCAGCAGACGCAGCCGTTGCTCATCTGGACGATGTGCTCTTCGGTGTCGGCGACGAGGATCTCGTTGTCGATGTTTTCTTCACCGAATTCGTTTTCGATGACGGCGATTTTCTGGCCGTGTGCTTCGGTGAGCAGGCGCTTGAGCAGCGTGGTCTTGCCGCTGCCTAGAAAACCGGTGAGGATGGTGACAGGAATCAGGCTCATGGCGCGAGTGTAGCCCCCTCGGCGCCCCTTGCCCTGTGCTGGCGCAGAGGAACTGTCGCAGGCATGGGGTATTCTTGCAGTTCATCCACAAAGACACCCCTGCCGTGTCCGACACCGCCCCCAGTCGATCTTCCAAGACCGACAACCCCCGGGAGCGTTCGCAAGAGCGCTCCCATGACCGTTCGCATGACCGTTCACATGACCGCACCCATGGCGGGCATCCACGCCGTGAGCGCGACCCGCGCAGCATGTTCGTCCGCTTGGTCGAGTTCCTTTCGCCGGGCCCCGATTCCACCGCCGAGCTGATCCAGACGCTGGCCGATGCCGAGCACCGCGAGCTCATCGAGCCCGAATCCCGGGTGATGCTCGAAGGCGTGATCCGCATGGCCGGCATGAGCGCCGGCGACGTCATGGTCGCAGTGCGGCGCATGGACATGCTCGACATCGGCGCCCCCTACGAGGCATTGCTGGCCACGGTGATCAACACAGGTCACTCGCGCTTTCCCGTGTTCGAGGACAGCCGCGACAACATCATCGGCATCTTGCTGGCCAAGGACCTGCTGAAGCTGCAGCGCTCGCCGGACCTGAACCTGCGCACCTTGCTGCGCGCGCCTTTCTTCGTGCCCGAGTCCAAGGGCCTCAACGAATTGCTGCGCGAGTTCCGCGCCCACCGCAGCCACCTGGCCATCGCGATCGATGAGTTCGGCAAAACCGCCGGTCTCATCACCATCGAGGACGTGCTGGAGGAGATCGTGGGTGAGATCGAGGACGAGTTCGACGACGACGATGGCCAGTCCAGCATCTTCACCCTGGCCGATGGCAGCCAGCGCGTGGCGGGCGACACCTTGATCTCCGACGTGAACGAGGCTTTCCAGGTGCAGTTGCCCGAGGAGGACTTCGACACCATCGGCGGCCTGGTGGCCCACGAACTGGGCCGTGTGCCGCGCCGGGGCGAAGCCCTGGAGTTGGGCGGCTTGCGCTTTGCGGTGATGCTGGCGCGCGGCGGGTCCGTGCGCTGGTTCAAGGTCACGGCGGTGCGCCACGCGGCCGATGGCGCTGAGCAGGGATGAGCCTGGCATGAGCGTTCGGGTGGGTGGGGCTCCGCGCGCTGCGGACGGTTGCGCACTGCTGGCCGGGGCGGTGCACGCGCTGGCCTTGTCGCCCTGGGCTTCTGGCTTGCACGCCATGCTGCCAGCGCTCATGCAGACGCTGGCCTTGTGGGCGCTGTTGCGGCTGCTGCTGGGGGCCGCGTCGCCCAGGCAGGGCGCGCGGCTTGCCTGGCTGTACGGCACGGCCTGGTTGATTGGCGCCACGGGCTGGATTTACGTCAGCCTGCACCATTTCGGCGGAATGCCAGCCCCGATCGCTGGCGCAGCGGTGCTGCTGCTCAGCGCGGCCCTGTCGGGTTATTTGACGGCTGTGGGCTGGGCCTGGGTGCGCTGGCGCAGCGGCTGGTGGTGGCGCGATGCCGGCATGTTCGCGGGCTTGTGGCTGCTCGCCGAGTTGGCGCGGGCGCTGATCTTCACCGGCTTTCCCTGGGGTGCGAGCGGCTACGGCCTGATCGACAGCCCGCTGGACCGCCTGGCGCCCTGGCTGGGTGTGTACGGACTGGGCGCGGTGTGGGCCTTGAGTGTGGCCTGTCTGGCCTGTGGCGGGCGGCGCTGGGCCGCGCCTGTGCCCTTGCTGACCTTGGTGCTGGCCTTGGCCTGGCTGCCCTCGGCGCGGTTCACGCAGGCACACGGCCAGCCCTTGCGCGTGGCGCTGCTGCAGGGCAATGTGCCGCAAGACGAAAAATTCGCCAACGAGCGCATCGTGGGCATGCTGGTCTGGCATGCGGCGCAACTCAAGGCCGCCGATGCAGATCTGGTCATGGCCCCGGAAACGGCCATCCCGCTGCTGCCGGCGCAACTGCCCGAGGGTTACTGGGATGCCCTGGTGGCGATGTTCGGCGAGGGCTCAGGGCGGGCTGCGCTGATCGGCGTGCCGCTGGGCAGTTTCGAGCAGGGCTACAGCAACTCGGTGGTGGGGCTGCAGGCCGGTCAGACCGATCCCTACCGTTATGACAAGCACCACCTGGTGCCCTTCGGGGAGTTCATTCCCGCCGGCTTCCACTGGTTCGTGGCCTTGATGAACATGCCCCTGGGGGACTTCGGCCGCGGGCCGCTGGATGCGCCGTCTTTCGCGGTGCGGGGCCAGCGCATCGCGCCCAACATCTGCTACGAAGACTTGTTCGGCGAAGAACTGGCCTCGCGTTTTGCCGATCCTGCCAAGGCGCCCACCGTGCTGGCCAACGTCAGCAACCTCGCGTGGTTCGGTGACACGGTGGCCATTTCGCAGCACCTGCAGATCGCACGCATGCGCTCGCTGGAGTTCCAGGTGCCCAGCATCCGCGCCACCAACACGGGGGCCACCGTGGTGATCGACGCTTTCGGGCGGGTCACCGACCGCATGCCCACGCAGACGCGCGGCGTGCTGAACACCCAGGTGCAAGGTTTTGCCGGGCAGACGCCATTCGCGTGGTGGGCCAGCCGCTTCGGGCTGTGGCCGCTGGTCGCGGTGGGCCTGTTGCTGGCGGTGGCCGGGGCAGGGCGCCAGAGACTTTCCGTCGCAGCGCCACCGACATCGGCCGGCTGAGGCCACCGCCTTTCACTAGAATCCAGGGTTTGCCGCCCCTCTTGCGCGGCCCTCCCGTCCAACCAGGTTTGACCATGCTGACCTTCCAGCAACTGATCCTCCGACTGCAAAGCTACTGGGACGCCCAAGGCTGCGCGCTGCTGCAACCCTACGACATGGAAGTCGGTGCCGGCACAAGCCACACGGGCACCTTCCTGCGCGCCCTGGGCCCGGAGCCCTGGAAAGCCGCTTATGTGCAGCCCAGCCGCCGCCCCAAGGACGGCCGCTATGGCGAGCACCCC
>Ga0209107_10000116_pt1 | contig 46420 bp, 33 predicted proteins | sample LakErihyJuly2011_2_FD_187460 | JGI IMG/M metagenome (GOLD analysis project Ga0209107, IMG submission 187460) | Freshwater microbial communities from dead zone in Lake Erie, Canada - CCB hypolimnion July 2011 (SPAdes) (version 2) | ecosystem: Environmental > Aquatic > Freshwater > Lentic >...
TCTTGGTATTCATAATTGCGCGTGCTCACTTGGCAATTGTAGGCAATATCCTTCCATGATCCACCACGTACTACTTTACGCTTCATCGAAATTGGATCTTCCTCTTTGGCATTGTATTGTAAATCTGGACTTAAATCACCTAGAAAATTATAACCGCCTTCATAATAAACAGAGCCCGTCCACTCTGCTACATTACCTGCCATATCAGCTAAGCCATATCCATTCAATGGAAAGCTCTCAACTTTCATCGTATAAATATTATCCTTGTTTGGACTACCGCCATAATAATCACCACGACCAGGCTTGAAATTCGCTAATAACCAACCTTGCTTCGTTCTTGAATTTGGACTACCCCAAGGATACATCGCATTGGTTTGCAAACCACCTCTTGCAGCATATTCCCACTCCGCTTCTGTTGGTAATCGATATATCGCATCCACTTTTAAATCAGGACGACCAGGGCGTCCACCAAAGTAATCACTATTATTGGTTCTCCAATAACAAAAAGCATTGGCTTGTTTCCAAGTAATTCCGACTACCGGATATTCATTAAAGGATCTGTGTGAAAAATATAATCTTGTTAATGGCTCGTTATATGAATAAGAATAATCGCGCATCCATACTAAACTATCTGGATAAACAGGCTGATTTTGTTTCACTATAAATTTACCAATGGCTTGCTCTAAACCTTTTGAAGCTCTAGCTGCAGCTTTTAAATCAATATAAACTGTTTTGTAAATTAATTTATTAGGATCAATCTCAATGCGACCTTGTATGCGATTGTCTGGTGAAAGCAATAGCTCATTTAATTTTTCAATCACCGCTTTACTTGAATAATTGATTCTTCTTACTTTAGCCCAATCCACTTTTAATACCGTATCTTCTGTTTGATTAATACCACCACCGTACAGAGCCAAATAACATAAGGAGTCCCTTACATAATTTACAAATTGGCGGTATTGTGCATTAGTAATTTCTGTTCGATCCATCCAAAAACTAGGAATTGAAACTAATTTTTTTCGATTAATCATGGCCATATCCACCTCTTCATCACTAGCACCTAAATAAAAAGCGCCCCCTTTAATTTCAATCGTATTAGGATCAGGTTTCCAAACGGCTTTTTTAGGCTTTCTTGCTTGAATAAAAACAAGTGCAAATAGTACTGTTAGAAACAAAAAAGGAAATTTAAACTGCCTTATTGTAAAATTTTTTATCATAATCTAGTTTTAGACCAGCCCTTTAATATATTGTTTAAAAGGGCGTTTGCTTTTAGTGCTTCAAATTACAAAAAAATATATAAAATACCTGCTTTTGTCTAACCAATTAACTGATAGTCAGGCCTTATATAAGCTTCGCAAAATAGTAAAATAAATTGGAGGAAATGTTAGAATAAAGATAAAATATCGTTCAATTCGCCATTTGCTGGTAAACAGGTTTTATTTATACATATATAATATTGATTATCAACTGAATATTTGCCAAAGCTGCAGGGTAAACTCGGGTCTTCCTTGGATGAAAAAATGAGTACTTTATGGGGTTGAAACCTAGATAAAGCCATTTTTAAGGAATTGTGAACTTTTGGCCCAATGGCGACTAGCTCAATTGCATCGGCCGACATCCAACTAAAACACTGACCCCAATAACTAAATGAGCTTGGATATTGTATAATCAATTTGCGCATTTGATGAATCATTTGCTTCGATTGACTGATCCAGCTTGCCCTATCAAAAACATGGCCTAGGTAATATAAACTCATACAAATCAAAGCATTTCCACTTGGTTGTGCCCCATCATAGGTGTCCTTTTGTCGAACAATCACATCGGTTTGGTATTGTGCTGTATAATAAAAAAATACGCCCTCCTCATCTAAAAAATGAGCTTGCACATACCCCATCCACTTTTCTGCTTTATGCAAATAATGGGTATCTCCTGTAATTTCTTGCAGGTGTATATAGGATTGTATTAAAGCACCGTAGTCATCTAAAAATGCAAATGATTTTTTTACGCCGTTGGTATTGGTATGAAATAAATGTTCATGACTGCTGTCAGAAAAGTTATTTTCAATCCAAACAATTGCATCTATTGCACTTAACTTGTATTCTTCATCTCCAATGGCAGCATAGGCTTTACACAATGCAGTAATAAGTAAACAATTCCAAGATAAAATAATTTTGTAATCTAGGGCGGGTCTAATTCTTTTGGATCGTTCATTAAATAAAATATTTTTTGCATTTACAAATGCAGGACTTATCCTTTTTTCAAGCGCTTCTGTCGTCCATAAAATATTAGTATGCTCCCAATTTCCATTTTTTGTTACTTGGTAATAATTACAAAATTCCGTGAACAAGGATGGATCCAGGAGTTGTTCAATTTCATCATAAGACCAGGTATAAAATTTTCCTTCCACACCTTCACTGTCCGCGTCCAATGCAGCATAATAAGCACCTTGCTGGTTGGATAATTCTCTTTTTAAAAATGAAACAGTTTGTTTTATAATGTATATATAGGTTTCTTTTTGTGTAATTTGATAAGCTTCCGCCATTACCCCAATGAGTAATGCGTTATCATACAACATTTTTTCAAAGTGTGGCGCCTGCCATTGTGCATCAGTACTATATCTAGCAAAGCCGCCACCCAAATGATCATATAGACCGCCTTGTATCATTTTATCAATGGACCGTATCGCATGAACCATACAACTTTCGTTGCCATTCATTTTGAAATTCCTAAATAACATTTGCAAACAAAATGTTTGCGGGAATTTTGGAGCTGACCCAAAGCCGCCCCACATCGTATCTGCATTTTGTAATATTCTGTTTCCAATAATTTCTACTTCTTCCTTAGTGGGTAAACTATTTTCCTCGTTTTCGGATACGCTTGCGCTTGACAATGAGGCAGTTTGGTGTATGATATTCTTGTTCAATAAATATTGCGTAAGCTGCTCTGCCTGGTCATTTATCTTTTCAAAATTATTGGTATAAGCTTCACTAACTCCTTTTAATACCTCTAGCCAAGATGCACGTTGCGGTATAGTCCTTGGTGGAAAATAAGTACCGCCGAAAAAAGGCTTACCATTCGGTAATAAAAAAATATTTAAAGGCCATCCGCCGGAACCAGTCATCGCTTGGAGTGCATCCATGTAAATATGATCCACATCGGGCCGTTCTTCGCGATCCACTTTGACATTGATAAAATTTGCATTCATATAATTAGCAACGGCTTCATCTTCAAAACTTTCTCGCTCCATCACATGACACCAATGACATGCGGCATAGCCAATACTTAATAAAATGGGTTTGTTTTGTTTTTGTGCATCTGTAAATAGCGAAGAAGACCAGGCCACCCAATCTACTGGATTATGCGCATGCTGTAATAAATACGGACTCGTTTCTTCTATAAGACGATTGGTAAACTTAGGATTTGCATTCATTTAAATGCAATTTAATTGAAGCAGAAAAATAATAAGTAATTACACCTTATTTCTTTTTACTACTTAAGGAAAGATATTGATCCAACCCAGACATCATACTGGTTGTTTGTGGGCTAGGAACTCTAATATGCAATGTTAAACCTGCTTCTTCCACGGCTTTACAAGTATTGGAACCAAATGCACCAATGATGGTACCGTTTTGTTTAAAATCAGGTTTGTTGTCAAATAAACTTTTCAAACCACTTGGTGTAAACAAACAAATGATATCAAATTCAGTGGTTTTCAACAGTGCAGAAATGTCACTACTTACAGAGCGATACATGTATCCTAATTCAAATTTCGTTGCATGCTCCTTAAGCCAATTGACAATTTCATTGTCCTGTTGATTTTCGCTACATACATACAAAAACTTTTCATTTAACTTATGTTTGTTCAAAACATCAAACATTTTTTTATTAGAGCCATCTGTGCCAAAAAATACTTTTCTTTTTCGATACATAATAAACTTTTGCAAATACAAAGCAACCGACTCGGTAATGCAGAAATATTTTGTATCCTGACTAATACTCACTTTTAATTCATCGCAGGTTCTAAAAAAATGATCGATAGCATTTTTACTCGTAAAAATAACAGCAGTATATTCTGAAATGTCAATCTTTGTTTTTCTGAAATCTTTCCCGGAAATAGGCACCAATTGAATTAATGGCTGAAAATGCAATGCGACTGCGTGCTTTCGCTCTAATTCAAAATAAGGCGATTTTTCACTTTCTGGCTTTGCTTGGGAAACTAGAATTTTTTTAATGGTCTTTGTTGTAGTCGATTTTTTTGCTCCACTCATTTCACTTCCATTTTTATTTTCGTATCCTATTAATAAATGCCGCCAAAATATTGTACTATAAATTTATACAATATGGTAAGTGGCAATATCTCGAATGCACAAAGGTATAGAAAAAAATGAAAAGAGGAGATATGTAATTTGTTCCTAACTGATGTTAGGGAAAACAAATACCTATATAAAATTAATAGGACCGTTATTAAAGCGGCACCCCCTATTGCATAAGGATGAAAGATGGGTTTTGCAAAGGCAAATACCAATATAAAAGGCACTAATAAAACACCCAATACTTTATTAATCATAAAAACTACGAAAATATAGGTATTCACCAGTTCCTTAGAATTAAAAACATATCCGGCAATTTGTAAGGAAATGTATTTCCCAATATATAAAAATGTGAAAAACAAACTAATATAAAAAAAGCCTTGCCAAAAAGACAGTGCCAATAAGTGCCGATTAAAAATTAACAATGTTGACATCAAAGAAAAACTTAAAATAAAACAAATATTAATAATCAGGGAGCCTAAACTATTTTGTAAAAGCTGCTCCCTATATTGAATCATTCGTAATGAGGATTGACTAAACTGTTTAAAAAGTTTAGAAAAATATTGTGGAAACACATTGTTTACAAAACCGAATAAAAAAATAACAATGAGGATCAAATAAAAAAGCAAATCCTTATCTGGCAATGCAAACCTTTGTTCAATTTTATATACCACTTGCGATTCTCTTGCTATTAAACTAGTGGGGAAATATAATTTATAAGCATTCCTTTTCTGTAAAAAATAATTTTTGTACGCCTTTAGCGTATTAAAATTACTGTCCATTTTATTTCCGAAAAATGATTGTACCAGCCAAGCATCTGCTAATTGAAAAGAAGTAGGAATCACAGGAACATACTTGATCAGCAAGGTATCCTTGACCAATAGCGAATCTGCCTGTAAAAATGTTGTATCCTTACCCAAATCATTTAATGGCACTTGATTTTGAAAGGAAGACAACAGCATAAAGCATCCTACTACAATAAGAATATTTTTTTTCCCGATTAGCATACATTGCAAAAATAAGTATACTGATGCAGAATTAGTAACTTATAACTAGCTTTGTCCTAATACCTTTTAAACAATTCCATGGCAGGCATCTATATCCATATACCCTTTTGTAAAAAAGCTTGCCATTATTGCAATTTTCATTTTTCTACCCAGCTCAAATTCATTGATCATTTTACAAAGGCAATCATCCAAGAAATTGAAATTCAAAAAAACTATCTTTCAACACCTATTGAAACCGTTTATTTAGGTGGCGGAACACCCTCTTTATTACCTATGGACGATTTCCATAAAATTTTAGATAAATTAAGATCCGTCTATACGCTTGATTCCAATATCGAGTTTACCATCGAAGCAAATCCTGATGATATCAGCTCCGAACAGGTCAAAGCCTGGAAAAAGGCAGGGGTGAACAGATTAAGTATTGGCATCCAAAGCTTTCAGCCAGCAGCACTCCAATGGATGAACCGAGCGCATACAACCGAACAAGCACATGAAGCAATAAAAGCGGCACGCGGGGAAGGGATTGAAAACATTAGTATTGACTTAATTTATGGAACTCCCCATTTGACCAATGACAATCTCAAGGCAGATTTAGAAATAATCAACCAATACCAAATTCAACACCTTTCTTGTTATGCACTTACTGTTGAAGAAAAAACGGCCCTGTATACCATGATTCAAAATAAAAAGATAGATCGGGTTCATCCAGAACACCAAGCAGCACATTTTGAAATCATCACTCATTATGCCGAACAAATAGGGATGGAGCATTATGAGATTTCTAATTTTAGTAAACCCGGTTTTAGAAGCAAACACAATAGTAATTATTGGAAGGGTATTCCTTATTTAGGTCTTGGCCCATCTGCCCATTCTTATAATCAAAATACCAGGCAATGGAATGTTGCTAATAATCAGCTTTATTTTAGCGCACTTGAAAAAAACGAATTGCCTTACGAAATAGAGGCATTGCCAGTGGCAACAAAATTTAATGAGTATATGATGATTTCATTGAGATGTATGGAAGGATTTTCACTTGCGTATATTCTCCAAAATTTTGGCCCCGAATTTCATGAATATACCGTTGAAATTACAAAGGGTTTTGTTGCAAAAAACTGGCTAATTGAAACTAGTCAAGGATATACACTTTCAAAATCAGCCAAATTTTTTGCTGATGGTATTGCGAGTGATTTTTTCTGGATAGCTAAATAATCTATTCATGACTTATTCATGATCCATTCATGACTTATTGCATGGCCAGATTTAGAATAATATCTTTTCGATTTCCTTAAATGCGATTATGGGATTATGCTCCTCCCATAAAATTTTATATACCGCATCAACGATGGGTAACTCAATGCCTAAATTTTTATTGATTACCGTTATACACTTGCTCGCATTATACCCTTCGGCCACCATATTCAATTCTAATTCGGCCGATTTTACTGAATAACCCTTACCAATCATATTTCCAAAAGTCCTATTTCGGCTATGTAATGAATAGCAGGTAACTAACAAGTCGCCTAAATAAACCGAGGCTGCATAATTCATTGGGGTTCCTTCCCATTTTTCTTTTTGCTTAATTGCACTTAATAATACTTTCATTTCATTCGCGCAATTGGCGATATATACACTCAAAAAATTATCTCCATATTCCAAACCATGTGCAATACCAGCACCTAGTGCATAAATATTTTTTAGTACTGCTGCATACTGAACACCTACCACATCATTATTTACAATCGTATTGATATAATCAGATTTAAAATACGATGCAATTTCACTTGTCATCAAAGTATCTAGTCCAGAAAATGTTAAGTAGGACAACTGCTCCGCTACCACTTCTTCTGCATGGCTGGGGCCCAATAAAGTAAAATATTGACTTAATGGGAAATTAAATTTTTGGGCCAAAAACTCGTGTAATAAAATATTATAATTAGGCATTACCCCTTTAATCGCAGAAACAATTTTTTTATTTTTCAACAGCTCCGGTTGCATCCCTTCCAAGACAGATTCAATATGAATGGAGGGTACTGCCATAATAATGATAGTCGATTCTTTGACCACTTCAGCGATATCATCTGAGAAATTGATCTTAGTGGTATCAAAAAATGCATTTCTAAGGTAATGTGGATTGTGGTGACGCTTTTTAAAGTAAGCGATATTTTCCGTTTGTCTAACCCACCAATTGATTTCATGCCCATTATCCGTGATAATTTTTGCAATGGCTGTTGCCCAACTTCCACTTCCAATTATACCAATTTGCATGTTGTTCATTTTTGCAAACATACGAAACTCAATAAAAAAGGGGCGCATTTTTTAAATGCGCCCCCTATCCAGCTTATTTTCAACTAAATAAGTTATTTTTTCTCCTCGAATAATTTTTCTTTGGTTACTACAGTTACCAAACTACCTTCCTTTAATGTTTTACTTACTGTACTATAAGGCCCAGTAATGATCTTATCTCCAACTTTTACCCCTGACACTTCAATAAAATTTAAATCCTGAATATCAGTTTTAACTTTCACCATTTTCACTTTATTGTCCTTTTGCAACACAAATACTACTTCGCTCACATCTTCATCAATGGTGGTAGGTGCTTTTTCAGTACTTGCGTTTGATTTAGTTACTTCCGTACTTTTCCCTTCCCCTTTCGCATCTCTTGTAGTTACTGCATTCAAAGGTACCGTTACTACATTTCTTTTTGACTTGGTTTGAATATCAGCACTTGCTGTCATACCAGGACGGAAAGGAAATATATTGTTATCCTTCGCCAAATCAGCGTACTCTTCAGGTATTAATCTAATATGTACTTTATAGTTGGCAACTTCAGCTGAACTAGACACCCCTGAAATCGCAGTCACTGGATTTGCAATTTTATAGACAACCCCTTTAAATTTTCTATTGTTATACGCATCTACTTCAACAAGTGCCGTATCTCCCAATTTAACTTTGGTAATATCATTCTCCCCTACATCCACTCTAACTTCGATACTTTTCATATCTGCCACACGCATCATTTCAGTACCTGTCATTTGCGCCGTTCCTACCACTCTTTCCCCTTTTTTTACATTCATCAAACTAACAATACCATCCATAGGACAAGTAATGATGGTTCGTGCTAAATCCTTTTCAGCCCTAGCCAATTGCGCTCTTACCCCTTGAATTTGCGCCTCTCCACTTTTGATGGATTCCTTAGCTGAATTATAACTTGACTCCGCTGATCTAAAAGCTTGCTCCGTTTGTTCATATTCGGCTCTAGACACAATTTTATCAGCAAATAATTTTTTAAACCGCTCATTCGTTGCTTTTGTATTATCGTAAACAGTTTTTAAACCGCTTAAACCCGCTTTTACATTCTCGTATTGCGCCTTTACTTGATTTACACTTGCAGTCACCTGATCACGTTGAGAGGAATAAATGTCAGCGTATATTTTTGCCAAGATTTGTCCTTTGGTAACGCGATCGCCTTCTTCAACAAAAAGGTTAACAATTTCACCAGAAATATCAGGACTTACTTTTACTTCAATTTCAGGATACACTTTACCACTTGCATTTACAGACTCAGTAATGGTACGTAATTGAACTGCTTCAACAGTTACAGCTATACCTTCTTCCTTGCCAATCACGCCTGCTTTTTTTAGCCCGACAAGTAAGCCAATCACAACTAAAAAACCAGCGCCTATCCAGATAACTTTCTTATTCATTTTTATATATTTTACTTCTGTAATTTTTTTTACTAATATGATAATTATAATTCAAGTGAAACACCTTTGTAAAATTCTAATAATTTAATTCTAAATACATACTCATATTGTGCAGATTTAAAATTCACCTTAGCCCTTAAAAAGTTATTTTGATTGTTCAATAATTCAATGGTACCTAATAAACCAAGCTCATACCTTTTGGTTGCGAATTGATACGCTTTTTCAGCAGTGTTGACTGCTTTTTGGTTGGCATTTAACTTGTTTAAAGCTACAATGGCATTGGTATATGCAGCATAAATATCCTGCTTTAATTTGCGTTGGATGTTTTCCTGCTGCAATTCAGTTGATCTATAATTTAACTTAGCTTGTTGATAGGATATTTTGGATTGACCACCATTAAAGATGGGTATCGACAATTGTAAACTTAAACTTTGGCCAAAATTGTCATTTATTTTATTACCCCATCCATTCCATATATTGCCCCAGTTTCTGTTGGCAGTAGTAGCTGTATAGGTAGGGCTTTGAACAAAGTATTTGCTATTGTTCACTGTAACAAAAGGACTTGCAGGTGAAATAGCACTCACGCCAGTCATATCAAAGCCCGATGTGTATTTAAATTGATTAGAGAAATTAGATGACAAGCCATAACCAAAGCTTAAGGTTGGATAAAAATTTGCCTTCGCTGCCGCTACTGATTTTGAAGCTGCTTGTACGCGCAATCCTGCCGCTTTTACATTTGGTAAATTTTGTTCTGCAATGTTAAAAACATAATCCGGTTGCAAATCAGTAAAAGGTTGAATTTTAATTTTTTCAACAGGTTGCACTAAAATATCAAATTCAGCACTTGCGTCTAAATTCAATAAAGCTTTTAAACTTAATTTGGTTTGAATTACATTAGAGATAGCTCCAATATAATTACTACTATCATTGGCTAATTGTGTTTCCAACTCCAATAAATTAATTTCTGGGAGCACGCCTACTTCCACTCTTTTTTTAGTCGCATTCAATTGTTCAAGCGTTTGTTGAATTTGAATTTTAGTAATTTCGGATTGCTCAATCGCAGATAATATTTGTAAATAAAAAGTAGCTACACTCATTGAAATATCATTCGAAATAGTTTGCTTATCTGTTTCACTCGCCAACCAACTAAAATTAGTTGCCTCCGCATTATTCCTAAGCTTGCCCGCATTAAAAATTTGAATACCCCCATTTAACCCAAAATTATTGAACAAAAACTGGGTGTTTGAAAAGCCATTCGTGGTAGGGTCAATAGAACGTCCTAATCTCAACCCCGCCCCTGTAGATCCATTGATTGTTGGTAATCGATTTGAGTTTGCAAATTGCGCCTGTAATTTTGCCAATCTAGCTTGCACATCGGCTTGCTGAATAGATATATTATGCTGAATGGCATATTCAACGCATGTTTTTAAATCCCAAGGTGCCCCGTTTTGTGCTTGTAAATGGATGCCAATTCCTAGGATTAAAATAGAAAAAATGTATTTCATCGACTTGATTATATTTTGAACTTCTTTTGAGATTACAAAAGTAAACTAATGCTGCGTAGTTTCCATATTTTTAGACAGGCGGAAAAGCAGTCTGCTGAACAGCAATATTGGACGATGAAAGGCTAGTAAAATTGGTCCTTAGGGTAAAAAGGGAATAAAAATTATAAAAAATTACTTTTAAGCGGCCTTTTTATAATAAAATAGCCTGTAAATAATAGAAACAAGTCCAACCAAGGCAATAGCCGTTAGCGCGGAATAGGGTTTATCAATAACTACGGCTACCGCAACAAACGCATAGGCACAAACAAAAATCACACAAAAAATAGGGGTCCATCTTTTCAAATACCCCGTTACCGATCCATCTCCCTGATTTTTACGCCTTAATATTAATAGGGTTGCCGCCGAGGTACTCATGCCCAAACAATCCAAAAAAATGCTAAAACTCAAAACGTCATCTACTCCTTTGCCAAAAAATGTTACCAAGATGGTGGTTAAAGCAAATAAGGTTAATCCAGGAACCAGCGCTTCTGTTTTGGGGTGCTTTTTTTGAAATATGGCAGGTAATACTTTATCCTCACTCATCGCAAACATCACACGAGGATTACTCATTAAAATCACATTCACATATGCCAACACACTTAACACCATCGCAAAATCAAAAACTTTGGCACCTAATTTACCAAACCAGGCCTCAAATAATAAGGAGCCAATTGCATTTGCGTTTTTCATTTGGTCAAAGCCAATTACTTTAATATAAGTATAATTAATAGTGAGGTATAAAAATAACACGACCAGAATGCCCACAACAATTCCCTTTTGCATAATTTTTCCAGAAGCAACTTCAGATCCAAAATTGATGGTTTGTTGATAGCCGCCGTAGGTAAAAAAAACGGAAACCAAACTTACCAATAATAAAAGTGCTCCATTAGTACCATCATAGGTGTAAATTTTTCCTTCATTAACGCCATGGGGCGGAACCGTAACGCCTTTAAATAAGGAAGAAATTAATAAAACGATTAAAGCGATTTTCACGACCGTTAAAATGTTCTGTGTGCGACTACTCGTTTTTAATCCCAGCAAATTAACGATATAAAATAAGGCTACTGATAAGGAGGCAACGCCAATATTAAATAGGGTCCCAGAAGGTTGACCAAATAATAAATCACTCACATAATCAGCGCCAATTAATGCAACCACAGCTAAGGATGCAGCATTACTTATTAATATTAAAATATTAATCGTAAATCCTACCCCAGGATGATAACAATGCGCAAACACTTTATAATAGCCACCCATCACCGGAAGTCGTTGTCCAATTTCAGCATAAGTTAATGCGCCAAACAAAGCAATGACTCCACCAATCAACCATGCACTAAAAAAAATTAAAGGTGTTCCAGATTTTGCAGCAATGGTTGCTGGCGTTTTGAAAATACCCATACCAATAACAAGGCTAACCACTATCATGGTTAAACTAAAAAAATTAATGCCTTGTTTTGATTTCATACTTAAGTGATTAGATATACAAATAATTTACATTACTATAAAATTGCCTACGCTATTTACATATGCAACTAACTATATTTATAAGCTTAAATATACCAAAAAGCTTTTAAGTTTTCAACAATGGGTTAATAATTACTTAGTTAGTCAATTTATTTTATAGTTATGTTTGTTTTGGAATTAGGTTCATGAAAATGATTAAAAGGGAACCCCGTTTAAATCGGGGGCTATTCCCGTAGCTGTAAGTTCATTGCCAAAAGCAATCAATGCAATTTATCCACTGAAGCAATTTGGGAAGGATGCATTAAAAAGAACAAGCCAGAAGACCTGCCTAATGAATACATCAACAGCTTTCGGGTAAAAAGCAGGGATTGTAAAAAATGGATATGCGCTTGCATTACATTAGATAACTTTAAAAAGAAATCTTATGCTTTGCCATTCGCAGGTCAATTAATTATGGTTCTCTTTCTCCAGGAAGCTCATTGTTAACAACAAAAAACAAAACAATGAGCAAAAAATTAATCACGCTCTCGGTGTGCCTTATCGCCACCACCCTCGCCTTTGGGCAAAAAGAAGAAATTAAAAAAATTTCCGACACTATTATTTCATTGGATGAGGTTATTGTTACTGCGAACAAAGTAGAACAAAAGCAAAACGCTACAGGCAAAGTAGTTACTGTAATCAATGCAGCTGCACTTCAAGCGAATGCAGGAAGAAGCATTGCGCAAATTTTAAATGAACAAGCTGGCTTGTATTTGCCCGGCAGTTTAAGCAATGCGGGAACGGTGCCAAGTATTTACATGCGAGGTGCTTCCAGTGGTCGTACCTTAATTTTAATTAATGGCATGCCCGTAGGCGACCCTTCTATGATTAGCAATGAGTTTGATTTAAACTTAGTGCCCTTGAATTTGATTGAGCGCATTGAAATTTTAAAAGGTGCACAAAGTACCCTGTATGGTTCAGATGCTATTGGTGGTGTGATTAATATTATCACCAAGAATAAATCTATTCCAAGCCTCTCGGGAGATATTAGTACAGGAACTTATGGTACAAGAAAAATGAATGCACAACATAGCAGTACCATTGGAAAATTGAATTATGCAATTGGATTCGGCAATGAATCTGCAAAAGGATTTTCTTCTGCTATAGATACAACTGATAAAAATAATTTTGACAATGACGGCTATCGCAATAGTAATTGGTTTGCCAATATTAATTATGCTTTTAACCAAAATTGGAATTTAAAAGCTTCCACGCAACAAACAAGTTACAATGCCGATATTGATTATGGGGCTTTTAAAGATGACAAAGACGAAAAATTCAATAACGCTACCAAATTGACAGGCTTTATTTTGAAATACAAAAAAGAAAAAACTATTTTTCAATTGCAGTATCAATTAAGCACACAGGATCGTCAATATAAAAACGATAGTCTTGATAAAACTTATACCATTTTTGAAGACAATCAATACGCAGGAAAATCTCATTTTGCGGATGCCTTTTTTTCAAAAGCTATTTCAAAAAATATGCAATGGATTACCGGCGTTGATTTTAGATACGGATCTTACCATCAAACTTATGTATCCATAAGTAAATGGGGCCCTTATAATGATAAATTTAAAGATACTTTTCAATACCAAACTGCCTTGTATACCTCTTTATTAATCAATGACGCCTCCAATAAGTGGCTACTTGAATTAGGTGGAAGAAGTAATAAGCATGATCGTTATGGGTCCAACCAAACTTTTACGATTAGTCCTTCTTATAAATTAAATGCAAATATTCGATTCATGGCAAGTGCTTCCACTGGATACAAAGCGCCTTCACTTTATCAATTAAGTTATAATGATGCATTGAAGCCGGAGCAATCTTTTAATACAGAAATAGGAATGGAATACAAAACCAACCCATTATTTATTAGAGTCGTTTATTACAATAGAACCATTGATAATGGGATAGACTATAATTATATTGATTATAATTTTTTCAATTATATCCAACAAAAGGTAAACGGATTAGAACTAGAACTTAATTGGAAAGCCAATGCAAAAAATAATTTCTCTGCTAACTATACTTTAATGAATGGCCAAGAAACCAATCAAAACAGAGTGACTACTACCGATACCATAACTTATAACTACTTATTAAAACGTCCCAAAAATACAGCAGGTATTCAATGGACTTATGAAGTATCCCCTAAATTAAATTTTAGCATGGCAGTCAGATATATAAGCAAACGATACGATGTGGGTGGTTATGCAGCAGCGGATGTTAGCCTAAAAAGCTACACTTTACTCAATGCGCATATTCAATACAAGCTCAACAAGCATCTATTATTGTACGCTGATGGACAAAACTTAGGAAACACGGTATTTCAGGAAATCAATGGATACAATGCCATGGGGCGCATGCTCATGCTTGGTCTGAGATTAAGATAATATATTCATAACTGCTCAGTTTAAAAAAGCTTTGTATCTTCATACAAAGCTTTTTTATGGACTTTCATTTTGACCAATTACTTACAGTCATATTCACCCTATTTGCGGTGATAGATATTGTAGGATCCATTCCTTTACTAATTGCCATGAAGGAAAAGTCGGGCGCCATAAAATCCCTTAGAGTCACACTAATATCTGGCGCACTCATGATTCTGTTTTTATTTTTAGGAAAACCCTTTTTGCAAATTTTAGGTTTAGATGTAAAGTCATTTGCGGTGGGCGGATCTATCGTCATATTTTTATTAGGCCTTGAAATGGTATTGGGTCACGAAATTTTCAAAGGAGATAAAAATGCACATTCAGGCGCAGTAGTTCCCATTGCATTCCCCATTATTGCAGGAAGTGGTACCCTCACCACCATTATGTCTTTAAAAGCAAACTTCGACGAATTCTATATCGCAATGGGTATATTGGTCAACTTAGTGATTGTGTTTGCCGTATTAAAATCTCTCAACTATATCGAACGTTTATTAGGACCCGGCGGCTTACTCGCTGTACGTAAATTTTTTGGCGTCATACTTTTAGCTATTGCGGTAAAGATATTCTCAAGTAATGTGGGGGCACTCAAAAAATAATTAATTACTATTCAAAATTTGTAAGGCTTCGGCATCCTTGTATTCAATGATTAAAGAACGTAACTGCTTTTTTAAATCCAGGATTGTATTTGCTTGTTTTTGATCATGAATAAGATTATGCATTTCAGTAGGATCAGTTTTTAAATCATACAACTCCCACTCATTCCTTGGTCCGTAAAATCGAATCAACTTATATCGCATGGTTCGAATACCAAAATGAGGAGGCACTCTATGCGGCTGTGGATACTCATAATAATGGTAAAACATACCAGTTCGCCAATTTTCAACCTTACCCGATTTTGTCACTATTGGTAAAAAACTTTTTCCTTGCATTTCAACAGGCGCTTTAACTCCAGCGATATCCAAAAAGGTAGGTGCAAAATCAATATTCACCACAATATCATTGACTACCGTTCCAGGTTTTATATGTTTGGGATATTTTAATACTAAGGGTGTTTTTAAACTTTCCTCATACATAAATCGTTTATCAAACCAACCATGTTCCCCCATATAAAAACCTTGATCCGATGCATACATCACCACTGTATTTTCAGCCAAGCCTGATTGCTCCAAATAGGCTAATATGCGACCAATATTACGATCCAAGGATTTGGCCGTAGCTAAATAATCTTTTAAATAACGTTGGTATTTCCATTTGATTAATGCGATTGAGTCTGATTTTACTTTCTCATATTCCAATGCAATTTTTCCATAATAATTTTTATAGGCTAATTTTTCAGCGGGCGTTAAACGTCCAAACATCCCCGGTTTATCATAATTAATATTCATCTTTAAATCGTCCCCAATGGTCATGGTTTTGTTGACTGTCATATCTTGTTCAAGCGCTGCTATTCGACCTTCGTAGGTATCAAAAAAGTTATCAGGCATGGCAAATTGTTGTGCATCATACGCACCTAAATCTTCTACTGCAGGCATCCAATTACGATGCGTTGCTTTTTCACCTACCACTAAAAAGAAAGGCTTGCTTGTATCGCGCTTATCCAACCAGCCCAATGAAAAATCACTGATTAAGTTGGTGACATACCCACTGTATCTAACGGTATCCTTGGACATTTCCACAAAATCGGGTTGAAAGTAATTTCCTTGATCAGGCAAAACCTTCCAATAATCAAAACCTACAGGCAAGGTTTGTAAATGCCATTTACCAATCCAAGCAGTTTGGTAATTGGCTTGGCCTAATAGTTTTTGAACTTGCACCTGACTGCCATCAAAATTTCGTTTAGGACTATTATCGACCAATCCATTCATATGTCCATATTTACCAGTTAGCAATACCGCCCTACTGGGTGCACATATAGAATTGGTTACAAAAGTATGTTTGAAAATAGCGCCTTCTTTTGCTATTTTATCTATGTTCGGCGTTTGCATCAACTTACTTCCATAGGCACTAATAGATTGATTCGTATGATCATCTGAAAAAATGACTAAGATATTAGGACGCTTAGTTGTTTGCGCATAAATATTGCTAAAATTAAGCAAGCCCATTAAAAATATTGTGAAAAAAAGTCCTTGTTTCATAGAAATATTTTATTTGTGAAATGTTATTACAATTAACGAATTCCGAATTTATTTTTCATAATTAATACACGATGGTTTTAATTATTTTTAAATTTAACTAAATAAACAGGAAAAACAATCAATTGGTCCTACAAATACAAAGGGGGGCCGGAATCCGCCCCCTTTGTATAAAAATGGGAATCAGTCTAAAATGATAACCTGCAACTTACCATGAAATTTCGGCCCACTGCAGAAATTCCACTCGCAAAATACCTATAGTTTTTATCAGCAATATTTTCAATCTGTAACCCAAAACTTATTTTTTTATTGGGGGTATAATAGCTTGAAAAATTGACTGTCATCCAACTAGGCATCCCATCTAGTGTGGCATATATTTCATTATCCTCCCCATTTAAATTGTAATCACGTATACGCTTCCAGCCATTAAATAATACAAATCCTTCTACATTAAATTTATCATCCCCCTTTTTTAAACCAACCCGTCCATATGCAGGTGGAATATGATCCAATGGCATTGAAGTAGTCCCATTGTTATAGGTTCCCTTAGTATAAGTATAAGTACCTTGCAATAGGGTATTATAAAATAATTTTATTTTACCATTTAAATTTAATCCATACAATTTAGCACTTGCCTGGTTTTGAGGGGCGTATACTGCACTTAAAACATTTTGGTACATAATATTATCTTGGCCATTCCAATTATATTTACTCACAACTATGGCATTATTAAACCAAGTATAAAAAACACTCGCACCCCAACTTACAATATTTCCAGTATGCGATAAATTAATTTCAGCGTTGTAGGTATACTCTGGTTTTAAATCCTTATTAGGCACAACCACATAGCCTGTCCTCGTATCAAACACTTTCGTTAAATCATCTACATTGGGGGCTCTAAATCCGCTACTTAACCCAGCGGTAGCACGATACCCATTTTCCCCATTATAAGCAATGCCCAAATTTCCAGTCACTGCGATATTGTTTTGTATTGCTTTAGTAAATGGAAAATGCATTAAGCTAGTATCAACAAAGTTTGCATCTAACTGAACCAAGTTGAGTCGAATACCATCATTCAGTACCCAGTTTTTAGCTAATGATTTAATTTGTTGTAAATACAATGCATTATAACTCATGGAGGTTGGGCCATCGCTATATCTTGTGGTTATTTTACTCAAAGCATTTGTTTCAATATTAAGACGCTGAGCTGTTGATTTTACAAAATTGGTATAGGATTCAACACCTAAGTGAATTTCACCATTGGCTTGCCTGTGCAGTAAATCAGTATTCACCCCTAATACAGTAACACGTTCAAAACGAAAATCTTTTGAGCGGGTATTATATTTACGTAAAATTCTACTTTCTTCAATGTCCTGAAAACTACTGGTAACTATTATGTCACTGAAATAACCAGATAACTTAGTTGCAGTATATTTATAGGAAATTAAATTTCGAATTTGGGGTCCATAATACCATTCTGAATAAACAGGTAAACCTTTGCTTGTTTCTGTAAGCCGGTCGTATCTATTTATATTGGACGAATTTGAAATTTGAATATTCAGTAAGTGTTCTAAATTTTCATTAGGCTTGTATAATACTTTTTGCAATAAATCAGTTTGTTGATATCCACTTAACTTTTGAATATTTACATCTTCATTCACTTTTACCATATCAACACCCGCTTCTCGGACCACATAAAAAGAGCGTTTTCCAAAGTCAGGATAAGCCGAAGATCTATTGGCTCCTTGACGCATATCCCCGAATCTTCCATAAGTAAAAGAGGTTAAATATGCCCATTTGTTATTGGCAATATTAATATCCAAATGTGTTCTATTTTCATTTTGCCCTGAAGCATACCGCTGAATTAAATTAGTATTTACTTTCCAATTAGCAGTATCCGAAAATTTGGGTTTTTTTGTAAACATATTAACTACGCCACCTAAGGCATCACTGCCATACAAAGTAGAGGAAGGCCCATAAATCAGTTCTACCCTATCTAATATCATGTTGTCAATAGTAATGATATTTTGCAAATGCCCTCCTCTGAAAATGGCATTATTTAATCGCACCCCATCCACCATTAATAATACCCGACTGGCCTCAAAGCCTCGTATCACAGGACTTCCACCACCTGATTGACTTTTTTGAACAAACACTTGTCCTGATTGTGATAAAATGTCTCCCGTATTGGATTGCTGATTAATTGCATTTTTATCGCTAATAAAGTCAACTTTTTGTACAATATTTTTTGAAAGTGTAGGAAACTTATTGGCAAAAACAATGACATCAGGTAATGCCTTTTTTGTCGTATCTATCTGCGCATGTAATTGAAAATTATTTATTATAAAAAATAAAACTAAAAAATTACGCATAAATAAACGCTTGGTTAAAAATGAATACCTTGTTTAGTAACATATGCGGACACACTATGAAATGATGATAAAATAATGATATAAACTTGCCCTTATTTTTAGTACTATGAAAATAAGAATGTCGTAATAGCTATAACTTTTTTAATGCCCTAAGGTAGTAAATTTTACGATAAGGTAAATTAAATGACTTAGATCATTTATGACTAAAAACAGCTTAATTTCCTAAATAAATGAGGCTACTTTCCGTTATATTAAATAATTTTACAGCCCATGTTACACTTTATATATAACCCCAACGCAGGCAATAATAACGCAGCGCGTAAGGCGAATATTTTAAAAAAATTATACGCAGTTCCAAATAGCAAAGTATGGGTAACAACCAAGCCTTTGGAGGCGAGCTATTTTACAAAAAAAGCAATTGAAGAAAACGCAAGCAGGATTATAGCAATAGGTGGTGATGGCACTGTAAATGAAGTAGCCTCTGTTTTAACTGAAACAACCATTCCCATTGGAATTATACCTATTGGCTCAGGGAACGGTTTAGCCCGGCACTTAAATATTCCACTACAATTTGAAGCCGCACTTGACAAAGCCATGCATGGTCATGAAATTGGAATTGATGTTGGCTTACTAAATAATAAAATGTTTTTTTGTACTGCGGGAATTGGATTTGACGCGAAAGTCGCACAGCTTTTTGCAAAAAGTAATCAACGAGGTTTTATCAATTATATCAAAGCCACTTTATCGGCTTTGATAATGTATAAACCAATTGAAATTAGTATCAATCAGGGCCCAATGCAAAAAGTTTATTCGCTCACATTTGCAAATGCCAGTCAATTTGGAAACAATGCATATATATCTCCCTTTTCAGATTTACAAGACGCTTATTTAGAGATGGTTAAAATTAAACCCATTCATCTTTTGAATGCAGGCATATTGGTAATGCAACTTTTTAGTAAAAAAATTCACCAATCAAATAAAGTCAATATACAATCTATAAAGTCGATCACCATTCAGTATAAGGGAAATGAACCCTTACACCTCGATGGGGAAACGCTTTTGACAGATAATGCGACGCTTGAAATTAGTATTGACCCACTTGCCTTATTGGTTATTGTATAATACATTTATAAGATATTTGAAGCATTTTAAACAAACAATAAGCTGTAAATATAAAAACCACAATTAATTGACAAATGCACCACAATATTTATCATAAGAAACTATCTTTACTCCCTAAATTCATTTTTCATGTTTGAAACAAAACGCCCCCAAGCGACATTCCAAAAAAATTCTTTTCTTACCTCATTATTTTTATTTGCTTTCTTTTTTGCAAATAGTCAAAGCAATTTTAAAGCAAAAATCACTTCGCTTTCTGGGAAACCAGTTATTGGTGCAACAGCTAGTTTATTAAACACCCCAATTAAAGATATAAGTGATAGTAGTGGACATATTACATTCAATAATGTTCGGGAAGGAAAATATGAATTAGCCATTACTTCTTTAGGTTTTGCGACAAGTATAAATTCAATTACGATTACTGCTAAAACAAACTTGAACGAAATACAAACTATTAAATTAGCTGATGCATTAGTTCAATTAGAAGATGTCATCATCACTGCACAAAAAAAAGAAGAACTATTACAAAAAGTACCCATCAGCATCACTGCATTTAATAGTACGCAATTAGAAAAATTTAGATTTTGGAATAACAAAGATATCAGTGGATTTGTACCCAATTTATATAGTGCAGACCCGGGCGACAATCGTGATGTAGTATCTATAAGAGGTATCGCTACAACATCCTATGACCCAGCAGTGACCACTTATATAGATGGTGTGAACCAATTTAATTTAGATACTTACATACCAGCTTTAAACGATATTGAACGTATTGAAGTTTTACGCGGGCCTCAAGGAAGTTTGTATGGCCGAAACGCAATGGGTGGTGTTATCAATATAATTACCAAGCAACCTAGCAATAAAGTTACTGGGAGCGGCGAAGTGAATGTGGGGAATTATGGTATTCGCAGATATAATGCAAATATGAAAACACCAATAATAAAAGATAAATTATTTTTTGGTGCTTCTTTACTTTATAATGATCGCGATGGATTTTACACCAATGATTTCAATAAAAGTAGTTATGACAAGCAATTTACTTTTGCTGGAAATTACTTTGTTAAATATATTCCTACAGCAAATTGGCAGGTTACTTTAAATATAAAACATTATAACAGTGAAAATAAAGGTGCATTTCCATTAGTTTTTGGAGTAGAAGAAGCCTTCAGCAATCCATTCAGATTAAATCAAAATGGCATTACAACCATGTTGGATAATACACTGAATACCTCCTTAGCGATCCAACATACAGGTAGCAAAGTTAACTTCAGTAGTATCACTGCATACCAAAGAAATTACAGGTACTATGATCTACCTATTGATGGGGATTTTTCACCAATCGACGCAATTACTGTTATAAATAATTATGGGAAAAGCTGGAATAATATCAAGGCGTATACGCAAGAATTCAAATGGAGTTCCGCCCCAACTGCCACCAATCGTTTGAACTGGACAGCAGGTGCCTATCTATTTTATCAAGAATCTCCGGTGAAACAAGGAACACGATTTGGCAAAGATGCTAATTTAATGATGATTGGCGATTCTTTGTTTACATTAATGAACAGTACGAGTACAACAAAAAAGGGAATTGCATTTTTTGGACAAGCAACCTATGCGTTAACAAGTAAAATAAATATAACCTTTGGATTAAGAAATGATTACGAGCAACAAGATCAAACAGTCGCAGGCTTTTATCAGCATGACCCTTTACCTAAATTTTTTCAAATTGTATCAGACACCAGTGCAAGCATAAATTTTAATGCATGGTCGCCTAAAATTTCATTGGATTATAATTTAAGTACTGCTTCCTTAGCTTATGTTATGTATAGTAAAGGATATCGTACTGGTGGTCTGAGCCCACTAGGCTCCGATCCTTCTCAACCACCATTGATCGGCTACCTTCCTGAACATAGTAACAATTATGAGGCGGGTATTAAAAATACATTTTTAAATAATACTTTAAAATTGAACATCGCCCTATTTTATATTCAAGTGAAAGATGCACAGGTGCCTACTTTAGTACTACCTGATGCAATTACTATTATAAAAAATACGGGTGTATTAAATAGCAAGGGTGTAGAAGCGGAAATTATGTATACACCAGCCAAAGGTGTCATCATCCAATATAATGGGGGTATCACCAATGCTTTAATTGAAGCAAATGGTAAGCGCCCAGTATTTTCGCCAGATAACTCCAACGCGATCGCAATACAATACAGCAAAACTATCAATGCAAAAGTGAGTGGATTTATAAGAAGCGAAACTAGATTTATAGGAAATACTTATTTTGATAGTAGTAACGAAATAAAACAAAGCCCTTATTGCATTAATAATTTCAGTATGGGAGTCAATAAAAACAAAGTAAGTGTTGTTTTATGGTCAAAGAATATATTGAACCAAAAATATATCTCCTATGCCTACGATTTTGGAGCAGTTCATTTAGGTGATCCTACCACTTTTGGCATTAGCATATCAAGCAAATTTTAATAAACATTAAATAAAAGAAATGATTCCAGTAAATTCCTACGCAGCAATGTCTTCTAATACACCATTAGAAGCATACGATTTTGAAAGAAGAGCGGTTGGTCCAGATGATGTTCAAATTGACATTTTATTTTGTGGTGTTTGCCATAGTGATTTACACCAAGTGAAAAACGAATGGGGTGGATCACAATATCCCATGGTACCAGGACATGAAATTGTGGGTAAGGTATTATCCGTAGGCGCTAATGTAACTAAGTTTAAAGTAGGCGATTTAGCTGGCGTAGGCGTGATGGTAGATAGTTGTAAAACTTGTAAAACATGCGCGCAAGATTTAGAACAATATTGCGAAGAAGGATTTGTTGGCACCTATAACAATAAGGAAAGAAACAGCAACAATATTACCATGGGTGGCTATTCTACAAGAATTGTGGTGGACGAATATTACACTTTTAAAATAGCGCCCTCCTTACCTCTTGCTGCAGTGGCTCCTTTATTATGTGCAGGAATTACTACCTATTCCCCATTGGTTTATGCTGGTGTAAAAAAAGGAATGAAAGTTGCCGTGGTAGGTTTAGGTGGCCTAGGGCATATGGGTGTAAAATTTGCAGTGTCATTTGGCGCTGAGGTTACCGTAATAAGCACATCCCCTTCAAAGGAAGCAGATGCTAAAAAACTAGGCGCTACACATTTTTTAGTAAGCACTGATAAAGATGCTATGAGCAAGTATAACAATTATTTTGATGTTATACTTGATGCCATTTCAGCAAATCATGACTATACCACCTATCTAAATTTATTAGGCATCGATGGAAAATTAATGGTAGTAGGATTACCCATTGAGTCGCCTAAAGTGCAGCCTTTTTCATTAGTGACCAATAGACGCAGTGTGATTGGTTCATGTATTGGTGGAATGAAAGAAACTCAAGAGATGTTGGACTATTGTGCGGAACATAATATTGTTTCTGAGATAGAAGTAATTCCAATGCAAAAAATTAATGAGGCTTATGATCGAATGCTTAAAGGAGATGTCAAATATCGCTTTGTCATTGACCTCGCTTCTTTGAAATAAGGTACCACTTATAAAATATCTAAAGGCTTCATCAAAATGAAGCCTTTTTTTTGTCATAATTGTTTAGTTTTGGTCCGCTACATGAAATATCAATTTATCATCATATTTTCTTTGATTTGGACGATCAATGGAATCGGCCAAACTACATTGAAAGCAAAATTTGTAGGGAACCTTTCTGGAACCATTCAAGATGCAAAAAACGGGAAGCCCGTTTCGGGATCAACCGTTATGCTATATTCTAAATCAGATGCGAAAAATAATAAAATAGTTACCTCCGATAAAAACGGAGAATTTTTATTTGAAAAAATCCCTTTTGATTATTATCAAATTAATGTTAAAGCACTTGGTTTCTCTTTATTTACCATTGACAGTATATTATTAAGAGCAGAAAAAGATGAGATATATTTTAGTGAAATTCAATTGAAGGATTCTTCAGCTATGTTACAAGAAGTAGTGGTGTATTCGGAAAAAAAGTTGATTGAAGAAAAAGATGGTATCTTAACATATAATGTTGGCGAAAGCCCATTAAGTAATGGTGCAAGTACCGCTGAAATGTTAAAAAATATGCCGATGGTAAACGCCAATCCAGACGGCAGTATTACTGTAAAAGGGAAGGCGCCGCTTATTTTAATTGATGAAAAGCCTTCCAACTTAAATGCACAACAACTTTCAGAATTACTCGAAAGCTTACCCGCCAATATGGTGGAGAAAGTAGAATTGATGCAAACGCCCCCTCCTGAATATGCAACTTATGACGGAAGTGTTATAAATATTGTGACAAAAAAAGGACGCGTAGGCTACTACCAAAAGCTTTGGTTAAGTGCAGGCACCAATGGACAAAGAACAGGAGGTACTTATCTTAGTTATAAATCAAAAAAAATAACATTCAATGGGCATTTTAATATTGCCAAGTATAACGTCATTGGGAATTCCAGATCTACACGACAAAATATTTATACAGATTCAACCAATTTCTTTTATACCAAAAGCAACTATATCAATAAAACAACCAGCCCAACCGTCCGACTGGAGTCCAATATTGATATTAATAAACGAAAAAACATAGAGCTGGTATACCAGGGTATTATAAGTAATATTGATAATGTTACTAATGCGGACTATACCAATGTAAATAATAAAGCACAAGTATGGAAAGCAAGTAAAAGAACAGTCGATTATGATGGCAACACCTATAACCATGGATTTTCTGGCACCTATAACTGGAAAGGAGCAAAACAAAAGAGTGAAAAATTAAATATTCATACTGGATTGAATTTTGGAAAGGGCGTGAATGATAAAATGTTTTATCAGCAATTTCTTTTAAATGATTTGACACCGAGTGGTCAGGATTCCACCCAAAACCAATTTATTGATACTTATACTACCTCCTATTATATAAGAACAAATTATAGTAAACCATTGGTTAAAAATGAAAAAATTCTCCTAAATACCGGAGTTAACTTTACCAATAACGATGATCATACTATATTAAATGCATCCTATTTGAATAAAGCAACGAATACGATTAATGATAATGAATTATTGAGTAGTAATTTTATTTTTAATCAAGGTATAACGACAAGTCGAATTGGTGTTACTTTTCTTTTAAATAAAGGTTGGCGAATATCAATCGGAGAACAAGCAGAATACACCTTAACCAGCTTTCATTTTCTTAAAGGCGTTACTCCAAATACAAGGAATGACTATTGGCGTTTTTTGCCGAACATTTCTTTCAGGAAAGAATTTAGCAGTAAACTGAATAGTACGATTACCATTAGAGAAACAATTAGAAGGCCTAGTATTACGGAGCTTAATCCAAATATTGATTACACCGACCCATATAATATACGTTTTGGAAATCCTTTAATCAATCCTACGTTAACGCAAAATATTGAATATAATTTAGGTTACAACTCCAATAAATTAAATATCAATAGCAGTTTTGGATACAATAAAGTAAAAGATGTATTTACTACAATTCGAACGCTGGTGGCTACAGGTAGAACACAAACCACCTACCAAAATATTTCTGACCAAGAGGAATATCATGTTAATTTTTGGTCAGGTATTACCATCACTAGAAAGTTTAAAGTTAATTTGAGCTCCGGTATTCATTATAACAAATACAGTCCGATTGATAAAATAATGTACAAATATATGGATGGCGGCTCCTATTATACAGGTCTTAATTACAGCTTTATGCCCAATAGCCTTACCACCATTGAAGCAAACAATAAATACAATAGCTATGCAACGCCACAGGGAATATCAAGAAGTAATATAAGTATGCAAATTAGTATGCAACGAAAATTAATGAACAAAAAGGTGAATATAAATATTTCAGCTACCGATCCTTTTGGCTTAACCAAATATAAAGGATACACAGAAGGACCCAATTTTATCATTGATAGCTATAGCATAACTAATGTTAGAAATTTTAAATTGACCATTAGCTATCAATTCAATAAAACCTATACACAAAAATTAGCGCCTGAAAAATAGTTACACTACAACTTCGTATAGTTTCCGTAAATATCAACATCGAAAATATTGAACACATTGTATTGGTCTAAGATAGCCGCTAATTCATAGCGTAAAATGGGTCTTTGCAAATCATAATTTTCTAGCCCTATTGATTTCCATTTTAGCTCAAAACTGCTCTTAATTTTTTCTACGGAATTGTTTGATAATGTAGCAGCAACAAATAAAGCATCACTTATATTTAAATCATTAACGCTTTTCAAAGAATGAGATGCAAATTTTTTATTCCAAGCAATTGAAAATTCATTCAATTTCACTTTCTCATTGGGATTAAAATAAGTTGCATTTGCCCATCCAGTTGGCACACCAACCCCACGTAATAAGCCAGTAGCCCCTATCTTCTGTATGGCTTTAAAATAACGATCCTTTTGGGTCACATCCTTATAGGGCATGATATATCCATTCGCATCCAATAAGGCTTGTTGTACTTGACGTACGGAAATATTTTTAGGAGCTACCTTGTTTTTAATACTTAAGGCAGCCAATAAACCTGATGCTTGCCCTATTTGCATTACACAGGGTTGTAGCCTTGTTGTCCCATTCACAATATTTGAAACACTGATTGATTTTTCAGCTACAATAAAATTACTTACGGCTTTTGGAATTAAAGCCCCCAAGGGAATATTAAAAGATGGTACAGGGAAAAACTCTAAATGCTGCGGAGCAGCACTATTTTTTTTATGATGATGGTCAACAGGATAATCCCCCACAGCAATGCCCGTCGTAAACAAAGGCTGTGGTGTGTCAAATGGTTTAGAAATATGTTGCACCAACATGCGCACCATACCATGCATCCGTCGAGATTCTCGATGATAAGGATATAGTGCTAATTTATCCTTGGTTGGAAATTCATCATCTGCTAATGCCAAATGATTAAAACCTAAATCCTTTTGAATAAAATAAACAAACCTTAGTGTTTGTTGCTTAGCCTGTTCAAGTAATTCATCCCTTTGCTTTGGCGTTTTCTCCACCACATTCAAATAAATATCATTTCCATAAATGGGCCAATTTAACATGTATTTATTATTGGGAAGTTTCCCGTATTCTAACATTTTTTTGGCATCTACCGAAGGACGTTTGCGGTTAGTATCTTTATAAAAAGAGGTATTACTCCCATCAAATTCGGTGGAATCATAATTTATCGGCCTAGCAATTAATGGTTGCGGCGACCCGTAATCTTTTAAAATACCCACATAGGTAATATCCTGTATAATATCGTTGGCGCCAGCTAAATTTACCTGTTCCCCGGTAATATCATTGGATTCCATACCAAGGTCAAAAGGAACTTTGGCTGAAGCCAATCCATCGCCTAACTCAGTGGCATCAATGACCCTTTTGGCTTTTACGATTAATTGAGCACCCGTATTTATTTCATAGAATTCTGCACCAATAATTGTATTGCCATTTTTAATTACGCTTTTAAATTGATAATGATATTTTACTGTTAAATACTTTTCATTACGCGCCATTGATTTAAAAATACTATCTCCAATATGTGGTTCAAATAAAGTATTACTTACCCATCCCGTTGAAACTGCATTCGCTCCCCCATAATAATCATATAAGTGTTGGCGAAATTCACCAAATAATCCAGCAGGCATGGCATTATTTCCATCAAATGCAGGCACCCCTGCCGATGTTAACATGCCCCCGAGCCAAGGCGTTGTTTCTACCACTATAGTATTTACGCCTAGCCTTGCGGATTGAATTCCCGCACTAATACCACTCGCCGTTCCACCAATCACTAAAACATCCGTTTGTAAATTTTCAACTGGACCTTGGCTTTGTGTCAGTTGGAATGACAAAAGATACATAAATAATAATAGGAGGTGCTTTTTCATAGGTACTAATTTAAAACAAAAAAATTAAATGGCATATATCCGCTTTAATAAAAATTCAAGCAAGCTTGATTTACTCAAATCTTTATTCTTTCTTCTTTCGCCAAGACTGCCAGCACTCACTTCGTTCGGCTGTCTACTTCCCGTACTGGACTAACCCAAACCTTTTCAACAGTCCCGATGCTCGGTACTGTTGGGATTTTTTATTTCTTCGTAAATTCAAGCAAGCTTGATTTACTCTTTAATAAAAAATCCTTTCAACTTCGTTGAAAGGATTTGTGGCCTCGCCAAGGATCGAACTTGGATTTGGAGTTTCGGAAACTCATGTACTATCCGTTATACTACAAGGCCCTTGTACAAAACTAGTAAAATATAAACGAAAAAGGATAAACCTATGCCCGCCGACGCAAAACAGCAATTGCTGCAGGTAAAAATATACGGGTAGGCAGAGAGCGCATTATTTGAATATCCTCCCATAAATTAGACGTATTGGAAAGGAACTTAAAAACAGTAGCCGCTTCATTTTTGGCAAATATTCTTTTAAATATTTCCGCACCTTCCATTTTGTGATAAAATAAAACATGCAATAAAACTGCATCATAAAAACGATGTCTCGTATTATGAACATTCGTATTTATCACAGAACCCTGTTCTAATTGTGCAACAATACTTTTGCATTGTTGCTGTATAAACTGAAAAGCATACCCTGTACTCGACTTAATAGCCATGCCTAAGGCGCCAATAGCATATATAGGCGCTTCAAAATTTGAAAAGCTTTGATGGGTCATTGGGATTGCCCCTATTTCCTCATGCTCAATAGTGTAAACAAAATCAGGATAATGCTTAGCCAAATAATCGTTTAACGCCAGGTCATACATGGGGATTTCCAAAATTTGATCAGAGAACAAAGTATATTCTACCAAGGCCTGCATTTCATTGATAGGCAATAAATACATAAATGCGGTAGCCCCATGTTGTGGCACATTAAAGTCCATCAACCTTGCCACTTGCGAATTAAATACTGGTTGATTGAAACTAACTATTCTTCCTTTGAAATGTTGCCACAAAAAAGGTGTTTTATTTGCTGTGCGATCTATCGAATCATACTTAGTTACACTCGCTAAATTATTCATTTTAAAAGGAAGTATGCTTGTAAATACCATTTTCGCTTTGGCAGATCCACCTTCCCACTTCAGTAACACTTCCTTTTGTGGTTGGCCAGCATTAGCTTCCGTAATGTTTGTAATTGCTGCTTCCACCCAATGAACATTTGGCTTTAATTTGGCAGCAGTCATTACATAATTATAAAAATCAATCCCTTGTATCATTTTGTAAGAAAAAGGGCTTGTAGCTAATTCTTTTGAAAAAGAACCCGCATGAATCGAAATGGCATCCCAACGATGCTGCACCAATGACTCAAATTCATGATCACCAATTTCCCAAAAACACCAGGTACGATCATTGGTTTTATTCAATGATTGATCAATGACTAAAATTTGCTTATTGGATAGAATAGGAGAAGCTAGTAAGTAATGCAATAAAGATAAACCAGCACCTCCGGCACCTGCTATAATATAATCATAGATTGGCGCAGAATGAGGGGTTGCATTTGCATGACTCATAAACAATTATCCATTATTTTGTATTGCTTCGTCGCGTTTAACCTTGTCCCAATATTTTTTTGCAACGAACAACATACCAAAGCTTTCGCTTTCGTGCTTTTCTAAATGCTTATGATGCATTTTATGTGCCCAACGTAAAACCTTGATATAACGGATATTTGAACGTGTAAACCATTTGATACGTTGGTGAATGATTACTTCATGTACTACAAAGTAAGCAAACCCATACATCGCTACCCCAGTTCCTAATCCCGCTAACCATGGCATATTTTTAAAAGTCCCAAAAAATATACAAAGCATACTCGGTATCGCAAAAATTAAGAAAAATGCATCATTTTTTTCAAAGATATGTCCAGTAGGTTGGTGATGATCCTCATGTAATACCCATAAAAATCCATGCATAACATACTTATGCGTCAACCATGTAATTCCTTCCATTACTAAAAATGTCAATAACGTTACAAATAAAAAAATCATAAAAAATATATTTTAACTTAATGAAGAATTAGATTGATACCATGCAACCACTTTTGGAAAAGCAATTTTAAACCATACGGTGTACTTTTCGGGGTGTGATTGCAAGTTAGCTTCTACCTCCTCTATACTTTGATACACAAAATTAGCTACTTCCAAATGATTAGGGCGCACATCAGCATTAAAATTTCCAATAAAAACATGATCAAATTCGTGTTCGTTTAAATTATTAGGTAATTCCGCCTGATATATGAAATCGAATGCCTTTGAAACCTTTGTAGCAATACCCATTTCTTCAATCAACCTTCTTGATACCGCATTTTCCAATGTTTCCCCTGGTCTTGGGTGGCTACAACACGTATTTGTCCATAAGCCAGCACTATGATACTTACTTAATGACCTTTGTTGTAACAACATTTTACCCTGTGGATTAAATAGAAAAACACTAAACGCCCTATGTAAAACAGCTTTCTTATGTGCTTCCATTTTTTCCATAACGCCAATTTCACAATCATCCTTATCTACTAATATAACTTGCTCCACTTATTGAAATTTTTAAAATAAATTTAATTGACTACGAATACTTGCCTTGGCTAAAATAAATATTTTGCCATAATCAGGAATTCTAATTCTTGTTTTCAAAATTGAATGTGGATGTACTTTTTTTATTTTTTTAAATAATGAATAGTAATATTTAAAAGCGACATATACCCCAAAACGCGCCTTTAATGGCAAGTGCTTGATACCTGCAAGTGCCATTGAAAAATCATTTTGTATATCTTCCTCAATTTTATCCTTGTCTGCTTGTGAAAAATTAGAAAAATCACAATTAGGAAAATACATTCTATCCAAACCTTCAAAATCCGCCTTGATATCTCTTAAAAAATTAACTTTTTGAAATGCCGCTCCCAAACTTTTTGCCGACGGCTTTAACTCCTCAAATTGCGTTTGATTGCCCTCGCAGAATATATACAAACACATTAATCCAACCACTTCAGCACTACCATAGATATAAGTGTTGTAGGTTTGATCATCATAATGCTGTTTAGATAAATCCATCTCCATACTCAATAAAAATGCGTCTAACAAGGCAGGATCAATTTTATATTTATTAAAAGTTAATTGAAACCTATGTAAAATAGGATTCATACTAATCCCCTGTGATAAAGCCTGATAAGTATCTAATTTAAATTGTTGTAAAAGGGCAACTTTATCATAATCATGAAAAGTATCTACAATTTCATCTGCAAAACGCACAAAACCGTATATATCAAATATTGGTTGTCTCAAATCCTTATGCAATAACTTTATAGCAGAAGAAAAACTTGAACTATACATTAAGGTTGTATACTTACTACTAAAGGCCGTAGCTTCATCATACAATTTTAAAGTTGACATAATTGTTATAGTTTATTATATTGTTTGCATATTAAATTCGCTACTACTTCCCCACTTATTAAACTTGGCGGCACCCCCGGGCCAGGTACCGTTAATTGACCAGTGTAATATAAGTTTTTTACTTTTTTACTTTTACAACTTGGCTTTAAAAATGCGGTTTGAAGCAAAGTATTTGCTAGTCCATATGCATTCCCTTTAAATGAATGGTAATCATTTTTAAAGTCAGCCACAGCATAGGATCTTTTGTAAATAATGGCATCTTTGATAGATTGACCCCATTTTTTTTCCAATCGATTTATTAAAATATCGAAATATTTTTCCCGAATTTCGGCTGTATCCCCTTCCAACCCAGCCGCTATAGGTATCAATAAAAATAAATTTTCGCAACCCTCAGGCGCTACGCTAGTATCCGTAACAGAAGGAACACTAGCATAAAATAAAGGATTAGATGGCCAAATGGGGTTATTATATATTTCATTTCCATGTACTGAAAAATCGGTATCAAAAAAAAGTGAGTGATGGGTAACCCCATTTAACTTTTTATTCAACCCCACATAAAACAATAATGAACTTGGCGCTAATACCCTACTATCCCAATATTTCTTTGAATAGGATTGGTATTTCTTTTCTAATAAATTGGTCTCGATGTGATGATAATCGCCAGCACCAATTAATACATCAAAGGAATAAATATTGTCAACATCGGTATCATTTATTTTAGTAACTACTTTATTTGCAGTTCCATTTTCTACAACCACATGCATCACTTCCTCCCCTAGTTTAAATTGAACACCCAATGATTTGGCTACTTTGACCATGCCGTCCACAATACTATACATGCCAAATTCGGGATACCAAGTGCCCCCTTTTATGTCTGCATAGTTCATTAAACTATATAAAGCTGGGGTATTTTCGGGTAAGGCCCCTAAAAACAAAACAGGAAACTCCATTAAAAACTGAATATAAGGATGCTTAAAGTATCGGGCAATATGTGTTTTCATGGACTGAAATACATCTAATTTAAAAACCCCTTTAATTAATTCATAATCAATAAACTCAGTAATGGATAAACTTGGCTGATAAACTAATTTACCTACACCCACTTCATATTTATACTTTGCTTCAGCTAAAAATAAATCTAAGGCATTAGCCGCACCGGGCTCAATGGATTCAAATAAGTTTTTCAATGCCTCATAGTTCGCAGGCAAATCCCATGTTGCTTTTTCAAAATACACACGATAGGACGGGTCTAATCTTTGTAATTGATAAAAATCGGAAACTTTTTTTCCAAAGGAACCAAAATATTTTTCAAATACATCTGGCATCCAATACCAACTAGGACCCATATCAAATGTAAATCCTTCCGCTTCAAATTTTCGTGCGCGCCCACCAGGCATTTCATTTTTTTCAACGATAGTTACTTCCCAACCTTTTTTTGCTAAAAAAGAAGCAGCAGATAAGCCAGCAAAACCGGCACCGATCACTAATGCTTTATTGGAATGTTTAGTCATTTATTAATATCGCTCTATTTTTTGTTTTAATATCTTTCGCGCAAAGTGAATTCTACTTTTAATGGTACCTAATGGTTCATTTAACGCATCTGATATTTCATTGTATTTATACCCTTCAAAATACAAAATAAATGGGGTTCTAAACAAATCTGGTAAATCATAAATCAATTTATTTACCTCTTTTAAATTTAAATTAGTAACGCCATCATTTAATACCTTAACCCTAGTTTGATCAATCAAAAAATCATTTGGGCTATTATCTAAAACAGTCGATTGCTTGGCCTTACGACGATAATCATTAATGAATATATTACGCATAATCGTATATAACCATGCCTTTATATTGGTGCCCACATTATATTTATCCTTATTGGATAATGCCCTATAAAGGGTATCCTGAAATAAATCCTTCGCTGATTCATGGTCCTTTGTCAAATTAATAGCAAATGGCTTTAAAAAATCTGCATTTTCAGTAAGTAAGAGCGTAAATTCTGCCGTAGACATAAAATAATGTTTAACTTTTAAGATGTAAAGCTAAACATTAATATTAGTTAAAAGGGTTAATTTGTTTAATTATTTTAAATAAATATTAAACAATATATTAACTGCCTGATCATTATACCTATTATATATAAACTATTATTAATATTTATATATAATTGATTTTTATAGAAAAACTTAGGTATGATTCCTATTTACATGGACTGGATAACCTGAACAACCTCTGTTAAGCTTGTTTTAACAGAGATATTGTCGGTCATCTTGCCTTTATATTCCTTTATTGTTTGACCCGAAAGCAATACCGGTGTTGCATTGGTCATTTGACCTAACTGGGTAATGAAACGGTCTAATTTAAACACTTTAGAGGGAGAAGTTATATGACAAAATATATATTCTGGTTTCTTGATGATATTTAAAAAAGCAAGATCTTTCAAAGGAACATTTGCGCCTAAATAATGCACATAAACTCCTTGTTGTTTTAATAAAAAATAGACGAGTAACAATCCTATTTCGTGGTGTTCCCCCTCTGGCATAAATAAAATCACATTCCTATCTTGATTTAAAACAGCGGGAAGCTTCTCAATCGCTAAAATTAATTTTTGTCTTAGTAAATTAGTTGCCAAATGCTCCTGGGCAGGATTTACATGATTTGTCATCCATAAAACACCTACTCTTTCTAAAAAAGGGAAAATAATTTCAGTGAATGTTTTTTCAACCCCCTTTTGCCCAATATAAATATCTAATTGTTTTTCAAAGGAACCCATATTTAAGGAAACCATTTCCTTCATTAACCCATTGATCACCCTTTCCTTTATAGCATCTATCTGATTCAATGAAAGAATTTTTTCTTCCATTTGTTCCGGGGTCATTTTATCAATATGAGAAATTTTAAACCCATATTTATTGAGCAAGGAAACGTTTAAAATAATTTTTAACTCCTCAGCATTATAGGTACGAATATTCGTATCCGTACGTGAGGGCTGTAAAAAATGATAGCGCTGTTCCCAAATACGAATAGTATGGGCTTTTATCCCCGAAACCTGTTCTAAATCCTTAATGGAGTAAGTTGACATATCAAATAAACAATGAATTTCAAAAATTGTTCATTGTTTATTGGAAAAAGTCAATTTAATTAAGACAATGCAACTCCCAAAATTGAAAAAAAGTAATTCAGGCTCCTCTTTTATTAATCTGTAGCCCTACTTTTTTAGGTTCCTTAAATATTCTCCATAGCCACTTTTGGCGTATTTATCTGCCAAAACCAATAATTGCGCCTTATCTATAAAGCCCATTCTAAAGGCAACCTCTTCAATACATCCTATTTTTTGACTTTGACGTTTCTCAATAACACGCACAAACTCACAAGCATCAGCTAAGGACTCAAAAGTGCCGGTATCCAACCAGGCAGTACCACGATTCATGATACCTACTTGTAATTTTTTACGTTCTAAATATACTTTATTGACATCTGTAATTTCATACTCGCCTCTTGGAGATGCGGGAATATTTTTTGCGATTTCAACTACTTGATTATCATAAAAATACAAACCAGGCACTGCAAAATTTGACTTTGGTGCTGTTGGTTTTTCTTCCAATGATAAAGCATTATTATGTTCATCAAATTCTACCACACCATAACGCTCAGGATCATTTACTTCATATGCAAATACGGCGGCACCTTCCACATCATTAAAGGACTGTACCAACTTACTAAAACCCGCGCCATAAAATATATTATCGCCTAATACTAATGCAACCTTATCCTTCCCAACAAAGTCAGCACCAATGACAAAAGCTTGCGCCAATCCATTAGGGACCGCTTGTACTGCATAACTAAACTGGCAACCAATCTCAGAACCGTCTCCCAATAATCTTTTAAATTGATCATTATCCTCGGGTGTTGTAATGATTAAAACCTCTTTAATACCTGCCAACATCAATACCGACAATGGATAATAAATCATTGGCTTATCATAGATGGGCATTAATTGCTTACTAATCCCCTTGGTAATTGGATACAATCTTGTACCTGATCCACCTGCTAATATAATTCCTTTCATGATGTCTACTTTTTAGTTTTTTATAAGCTTGCTGCGTATTCGGCGAAACTTCCTAGTGTTTTATCTTTTTCTGAAAATATTAATTCAGAAGTAGGCAACTTCCAATCAATGTTTAGATCCTTGTCATTATACATAATACCCACTTCATTTCCAGGTTGATAGAACTTATCTACTTTATACAAAAAAGTAGCGGTGTCAGTTAATACCACAAACCCATGTGCAAAACCACTAGGCACAAAAAACTGTTTGTGATTATCTGCAGTTAATTCAATCGCATAGTGTTGTCCGAAACTTGGTGAGCCTTTCCTCAAATCAACTGCGATATCTAATACGGCTCCTTCTATTACTCTTACTAGTTTTGCTTGCGCCGCATCCCCTTTTTGCATATGCAACCCACGTAAAACGCCTTTAGATGATCTTGATTGATTGTCCTGCACAAAAACAATATCTAAACCGGTAGCCGCTGCAAAATCTCTTTGATTAAAAGTTTCAATAAAATAGCCCCTTTCATCACCATGAACAGTATCGTGAATAATAAAACAATCTTTTAATGGTGTATTTTCAATTTTCATACTTAGGAATTGGCTTTATTATTATTTATTTTTCTAATTGTTTATTTTTTGATGCGATGAACCATTGCCTAATTAACGATTACTATACATATCGCTATAATAGGTTTGATACGCTCCACTAGTTACATTTTTCAGCCATGGTCCATTACTTAAATACCATTCAATGGTTTCCCCTAATCCTTGCTCAAAAGTAACGGAAGGAGACCAGCCTAGTTCCTTATTCAATTTAGTTGCGTCAATTGCATAACGGCGGTCATGCCCCGGACGATCTTTGACATAGGTAATAAGCGCTTCACTTTCACCAGCCGAACGCCCCAATTTAACATCCATTTGCGCACACATTAATTTTACCAAATCAATATTGGTCCATTCGTTAAATCCACCAATATTGTAAGTGTCTTCTTTTTTACCTTGATGAAAAATAATATCAATAGCGCGCGCATGATCTATTACATACAACCAATCACGGGTATACAAACCATCTCCATAAACAGGTAATGATTTTTTATTGATAATATTATGTATAAATAATGGAATTAATTTTTCAGGAAAATGATTCGGACCATAATTATTAGAGCAATTTGAAATTACTATTGGCAAATGATAGGTTTCACCATAGGCCCTAACAAAATGATCACTTGCTGCTTTACTTGCAGAATAAGGTGAATTAGGATCGTAAGCAGTGGTTTCGGTAAACAAACCCTCCTTACCTAAACTTCCATAAACTTCATCGGTACTGACATGATAAAATAAATGATCTCTTTTTTTCTCCCAACTTCCATCATGTGCATTTTCATAACTTAAATCTGCTTTCCAAAATTCCTTTGCCGTATTTAATAGATTAACGGTACCAATTACATTGGTGTAAACAAAATCGAGCGGTGAAACAATGGATCTATCCACGTGCGACTCTGCTGCCAAATGAATCACATCTGTAATCGCATGTTTTTCAAATATCTCCTTTAATGCATCGGCTTCTAAAATATTGGCTTTTACAAAATGATAGTTGGGCGCATTTTCGATATCCTTTAAATTTTCTAAATTACCCGCATAGGTCAATGCATCCAAATTAAAGATTTGATAATCAGGGTACTTGTTCACCATTAAACGCACTACATGTGACCCAATAAACCCTGCGCCACCTGTGATTAATATATTTTTTTGCATCTTAATTTTGTATCTTACAAAGATATTAAAACGATGATATATATTACTAAGTAATTTATAAAACTTTAAGCTATGACCAAGGAAAGATATTATTCATTAGATGTTTTCAGGGGTGCCACTGTTGCACTAATGATTTTAGTAAACAATCCCGGTTCCTGGTCCAATACTTTTAGTCCTTTATCCCACGCCAGCTGGCATGGTTGTACACCTACCGATTTGGTATTCCCTTTTTTCTTATTTGCCGTGGGTAATGCGATGTCCTTTGTGATGCCCAAGTTGCAACAAGGAGATAGCAGCGAATTTTGGAAAAAAGTAGTCAAAAGAACGATACTTATTTTTTTAATAGGCTTGTTTTTAAATTGGAGTCCGTTTGTGAAATGGAGCGATACTGGCCTAGTATTTAAACCCTGGGAAAATGTGCGCATTTTAGGGGTGTTACAAAGAATTGCTTTATGCTACTTTTTTGCATCTGTCATCATTTATTATGGTAAATCTCGGATGGCACTTTTCATTGGTATGATGATACTGGTAATTTACTGGGTACTTAGTTTTGCATTAGGTGTGCCAGGCCATCCCTATAGTTTATCAGGCTATTTTGGTAATGCAATTGATTTTAATGTATTAGGAATATCACATATTTATAAAGGCGAAGGCGTTCCATTTGATCCAGAAGGTTTGACTAGTACGCTACCAGCAATAGTGCAAGTCATATTTGGATATTTAGTAGGTGAATATATTCAATTGAAAGGAAAAAATTTTGAAATGCTCGCAAAGTTACTACTGACAGGGGTTATACTTGTTTTGGTAGGGTACATCTGGGATTTTAGTTTTCCTATTAATAAAAAAATATGGACCAGTAGTTATGTTTTTTATACTTCCGGGTTAGCGATCATTACTTTGAGTATGTTTATTTATTTATTAGAATTTAATAATGCCAAAGGAAAATGGAGTCAGTTTTTTGACGTGTTCGGGAAAAACCCTTTATTCATTTTTGTACTAAGTGGATTTTTACCACGCGTATTGGCTTTATTAAGATGGGTAGACCACTTAGATGAAAAAGGAGAACCGGTTTACACCAATGCATTGCCTTGGTTTTACCAACATGTATGTAAAGATATTGCCAGTGATTTACGCATTGGTTCTTTATTATACGCTTTATGCATCATCGCCTTTATGGGTGCGATTGCCTATTTGCTTGATAAAAAGAAGATATATATCCGAGTATAATTTACTGGAAATAAGTTTTAAAGAAACAAGGTTGCAGCCTTTTCAAGATTTTCAGGCTTGCCTACATCCATTAAAATGTAATCACTATGGTCGTAATAACCAATAGGGTTTGTTGCTGCAATTTGTAAATAAGCATCAATCAGTGAAAACTTTCCATGCAATTGTAAAGCAGTATAGAAAGGGGTGTGAATTATTTGAATTCCGCTAAATGCTTTGGGGATAATTTTGCTTGAATCATTGATATCATTGTTTTGCACAGCCACCCACTTTTCCTCCAGCGTCGTATTATTTTTCCAACCTGTCAACAAGTCATTATGATTAAATAATAAATTACGACTTGAATTTCTATTGGTCACCGCTAAGGTTGCCACATAATGATCATGACTATTTTTTAATGCAGCATCAGTGGCAATCATTTTATCCAACGGCATGGTGGTTAAAATATCCGCATTCATCACTAACCAGGAAGATTCGTTTTTAAAATAATCAGCAGCAAATAAAACACCGCCGCCTGTTTCTAATACTTCACCAGATTCATCTGAAATTGTAATGTTAGATCCCCAGCCATTATTTTCTTGAACAGCGCGAATAATTTGATCACTAAAATGATGCACATTTACCATTACTTCACGAATGCCGTATGCTTGTAAGTATTCAATATTACGTTGTAATAAGGTTTTCCCATTCACTAAGGCTAACGCCTTGGGATGATGATTGGTAAAGGGTTTTAATCTGGTACCTAATCCTGCCGCTAAAATCATTGCTCGCATAACCGAATAATTTATTGGGGAAACTATTTAACCCAGTTTTGTTGATTGGTATGCAGTAAAATAGTTTTTACTTTATACTTATTTTTTAAATGTCTTGCAGTTTGTTCAGCCGCATACACACTTCGATGCTGCCCCCCTGTGCAACCAAAATTAATATGTAAGGAAGCAAATCCTCTTTCTAAATAATTCTCTGTAGTAATGTCAATCAAATCCCAAACGCTATTTAAAAAAACATTCATCTTTGTTCTTTGTTCTAAAAAATCCTGTACCGGTTTATCAAGGCCAGATAATTTTTTATAATCATCGAACCTGCCTGGATTTAATATCCCTCGCACATCAAAAACAAATCCACCACCGTTTTCTGAATCATCCTCTGGTATTCCTTTTTTATAACTAAAGCTGTTGATGGTAATGACTAATGGCGTTTCATCTGTCGCCTTGGGTGGCGTAAATCGCTGGATAACTTCATCTCCTACCATCCAATTTAATATGGATGCAAAAACAGGCGTATCACTTGCAATGGTATTGTGTTGTAAAAAGTTTTTTATATTTAAAAGACCCAAAGGAATACTTGTTAAGAAATGCGCTTTTCTTTCAAACAAACCTCTAAACCCATAGGCACCCATCACTTGCAATAATCTTAATAAAACAAATCCATTGTATTGTTGTTTAAAAATGGTTACATCAATTTTTTCAGGTAATAAAATTTGCACTTCACTGATATAATGATCTAATAATTTGTCCTTCCACTCCTGTGAAAGTTCCGCTTTGGCCTGCCATAATAAGGAAGCTACATCATAAGGCAATCCACCTTGCATACCTCCTTGGAAGTCGATAAAAAATACTTCATCATTGTTCACAATAATATTGCGACTTTGAAAATCCCTAAACATGAAATTTTTATAATTGCCTGCAGCCAATTGATTACTTAATAGTTCAAACTCATCAATTAATGCTTGTTTATCATATGGGTATTGCAAAGTATCTAAAAAGTAATACTTATAATATAACAAGTCAGTTAAAATAGAATGCTTCCCAAACTGCTTCGAGGTTAAACATTTATCGTAATTTAAACCAGCACCCCCATGCACTTGCAAGCGCGCCAATGAAGTCAAACTTTTTTTAAATAAGGAAAAAACATAATCTGTTTTCCCTTCCTTCTCTAAAACATCTAATAAGGAAACCCTACCTAGATCCTGTTGCAGATAAATTGTTTTATCTGCACTCATCGCTAATACCTTAGGAACAGGTAATCCTTTTTCATAAAAATGATCCGCAAAGTAGATAAAGGTTTCGCTCTCCTTAATATTTAAACTATAAGTAGCCATCCAACTTTGCGCCCCTTGAATGATTCTAAAATAAATACGATCTCCACCACTTTGGGGGATTTTTTCAATAGTATCCCAAGGTTGTGCATTAATCGTATTAAAAAGATTACCTATATGTTTTATGACCAATTCCATAAGATTAAAATTAGTGCTAATGCGTGAAATAAATTCAATTAATTATAGGATAACTTTTGTCGGCTATAAAAAAGTACTAAATTTATTTAAAATACTACCCCTATGATGAAAAAGACACTCATTTTATTCTCTTTTATTTTCACTTTATTCTGCATGCCCGCTTTAGCACAAAAACAAAATATTAAAGGATTAGTGACTGATAACAAAGGAAATGCTTTAGAAGGTGTTACTGTAAAAAACAGTGATACAAAAACCTTAACCAACACCAGTAAAAATGGCACATTTACTATTAATGCAAATAGTAATGATTTGATTTCATTTAGCTATGTTGGTTTTGAAACTAAAACAGTAAAATATACAAGTGGTGAATTAAAAATTTCTTTAACGCCTAGCACGAATGAATTACAAGAGGTCATTTTAGTAGGTAGCAGAGGACTTGGCCGTGTTAAAACCGAATCGCCTGTCCCTGTTGATTTAATAAAAATTTCAGAAGTGGGTTTGAATACTGCAAGAATGGATTTAACCTCCACATTAAATTTTGTAGCACCTTCATTTAACTATAACAAACAATCAGGCGCCGATGGTGCTGACCACGTTGATATTGGTACATTAAGAGGTTTGGGTCCAGATCAAACCTTGGTATTGATCAATGGAAAGCGCAGACATAGCACAGCTTTGGTAGGTTTGTTTGGAACCAGAGGTCGTGGTGGATCAGGGGTGGATTTAAATGGCTTCCCCATGTCATCTGTAGATAGAATTGAAATTTTAAGAGATGGTGCTTCCGCACAATATGGTTCTGATGCAATTGCCGGAGTAATGAATATTGTATTAAGAAAAAATACGGGTGAGTGGAATATTTCTACTGGACTTGCAGGCTATTATGATAAAAAATACAACACTTACCAATTCAAAGACAACAAAGATTTTTTAACAGAAGCCCCTATTGATGGTGTTACAAAATCAATATCTGCCAACAGAGGATTTAATTTAGGAAAAAAAGGAGGCTTCATTAATATTTCATTTGATTTATTGGACCAAGGAAAAACTTTCCGTCAAGCAGCCTCTTCCGATATTGCAGATAAAGAGGGTCTACCTACCAATACTTGGAGACAAGGTTTTGGAGATGCCTCCATGAAGTCCTATGGTACGATGTTTAATTTAGAGTTACCCCTAGGTGATGATATTAAGTTTTATGCTTTTGGTAGCATGAATAATAAAAGTTCTGACGCCTACGCTTACACAAGAAATTGGTCTGCACGACCCACCCGTTTCCCTATTGATAATAAAGGAAAATTAATTTTTGTACCTAGTATTATGTTTACATCAGGATCAGGAGATACTAGCTACAATCCTCATATACAATCAGATATTCAAGATTTATCCATGGTTACTGGTTTTTCTAAAACAAGTAAAAATGGATGGGACTGGGATTTTAGCAATGCATTTGGAAATAATAATTTCCACTATTTTGGACATGGCACATTTAACGCATCCAATATTGGCAATATCTCACAAACACATTTTGATGATGGTGGATTTAACTTTTTACAAAACACCACGAACTTAGATTTATCAAAGCAATATGGAAAGGTAAATCAAGGTGGAGTTAAAGTTTCCTATGGTGCTGAACTAAGATTTGAAGAGTACAGTATTTTTAAGGGTGAATTAAATTCGTACAAAGCATTTAGTAATAATTTAGGTTTGGAACAAGCCCCAGGCGCACAAGGCTTCCCTGGATTTAGTCCTGATGATGAAATAAAAGCCAATAGGATTGTAACTGGATTGTATACCGACTTGGAATACACCCCAACAGAAGCATTATTAATTACAGGTGCAGTTAGGGCAGAAAATTATTCCGACTTTGGATCAGTTGCTACCTTTAAATCTTCTGCAAGATTAAAAGTAACTAGCAATTTTAATTTAAGAGGCTCATTTAGTACAGGATACCGTGCACCTTCCTTGCAACAAAAATATTTTAGTAATACCCTTACTTCATTTTCTAATGGCGGATTGGTGCAATCAAGAATTGCGCGTAATGATGATGCGATTAGTAAACTAGCAGGTATTCCTTCATTGAAACAAGAAACATCTACAAACATGAGTGTAGGATTTTCTTGGAAACCTGCCAAAGGTTTAACCGTAACAGTAGATGGCTATAATATTCAAATGAAAGATCGTGTGGTATTATCTGGTTTGTTTAGCGCCGAAGATGCTTCACTTCCTGTTGCATTAACGAGTAAGTTAAAAACCATGGGTGTAGCCACTGCACAGTTTTTTGCAAATGCCGTGAATACAACCAACAGTGGTGTGGATGTAGTAATTGATTATCAAAAGAAAATTTCAAGCACAGAACGTATTAAAATATTATTGGTAGGTAATTTACAAAATATCAATATTGATAAAATTAATGTGCCTGCAGCTTTATCAAGCGACAAATTCAATACAGACCCTTATTATACTAGCAGAGCAAGTTATTTTAGTAGCGAACTACCAAGTACATTTTTTAATACAAGGGAAATATACTTCCTTAAAGCATCAGCACCTAAATCTAAATTCTCAGCAAGTTTCGATTATACAAAAAATAAAATAAGCCTTGGGGTAAGATTTACCTACTTTGGAAATGTTGTCTTAACAGGATTTGGCGATCCTGATTACGATGGAATTTATCCTATGGTGCCAGTTGACGATCAAGCAACTGCTACTAATACAGTCAATTTTAATAACGGTACTTATGTTCCAGAAATTTTTAATTATAAAGGTAAACTAACAACTGACCTTTATGCTAATGCTCAATTATCTAAAAAGGTATCTCTTGTGATTGGCGCAGACAATATCTTTAATATACATCCCGACTTCGCTGTAAACCCACAAGCAAAATGGTATGCCGGTGATAATGAAACTGGCGGTCCTTGGGATGGCGTTCAAATGGGTTACAATGGTTTAAGAATATTCAGCAAACTAGTTTTTAAATTTTAATACTATAAATTAAATAACTTTAAAGCCTTCTCGTTAACGCGGGAAGGCTTTTTTAATAGCCGCCAAAAGAAACAGCTAAAATGAAAAAAATATTTACCACAGGGATCCTTCTTTTAGTAACTGCCATAACAGCATTGGCGCAGAATGGTATTGTAGTTTTTCAAACTGACTTTGGTACTAAAGACGGTGCAGTTTCTGCAATGAAAGGCGTGGCGAGTAGTGTGGATGCTAGTTTAAAATTATATGACCTCTCCCATGATATTCCTGCTTATAATATTTGGGAAGCCGCTTATCGTTTAGATCAAACCGTGATATACTGGCCAACAGGCACTGTATTTGTATCTGTAGTTGATCCTGGCGTTGGCACCACAAGAAAGTCGGTCGTAGTCAAAACAAAATCAGGTCACTATATTGTTACACCAGATAATGGCACCCTTACTTTAATTGCGCAATCACTCGGTATTGATTCCATACGCGAAATTGATGAAGTAAATAACCGACGAAAAAATTCGGGCGCTTCCTATACTTTTCATGGACGAGATGTGTATGCTTATACGGCTGCAAGGTTAGCCGCTAAAAAAATAAGTTTTGAGCAAGTGGGCCCCATTGTAAATACCCCTATTGTATCGATTGCTTTTCAAAAAGCATCCTTACAAAACAATAAATTAAAAGGAACTATTTCTATTTTAGATATTCAGTACGGAAATATTTGGACCAATATCAATCAAGATTCTTGGAAATCATTTCAAAAAATTGCCCATAAAAAAAATGAGCTAATCGTTGAAATTTATCACCAACAAAAACAAGTATACAAAGGCAATATGCCTTTTGAAAATACTTTTGGGGCCGTAGCCGTTGGCAAACCACTCGCCTATTTAAATAGTTTAATGAACCTATCCATTGCCTTAAACCAAGGTAATTTTGCCCAAAAATTCAAGGTACAAACAGGAAGCGATTGGGAAATAACCCTTACCTGGGCGCAATAGCCTTGGGATTACCTGACTCCGACCAAAAGGTATAAATACTTTAAAAAAAGGGTACAAATTAATGCACTAAATACTAAATTATTTAGTTAATATTGCTAATAATTTTAGTTTTATGTCATTTATAGATACAGATCCCAATGAAGGGATGGCCACCCAGCAGATTAATAAAAAATTCCAATCTGCTCAAATTATACAAGCCAATGCCACCGGATTTGGGGCAGCTTCCGACGATTTTATGGAAAGAGGCATTGATCTCAATGAGCAACTCATTCGCAACAAACCCGCTACTTTTTTCTTTCGCGTAAATAGTGATGCCATGTTAGGCGCAGGTATTCATGTGGGCGATATTTTAATTGTAGACCGAAGTCTTACGCCCAGTTCAGGCAAAGTAGTAGTGGCTGTTTTAAACGGTGAATTTTTAGTACGCCGTTTACAAATACAAGAACATAGTATCAGTTTGGTTCCTGAAAATAAAAGATACGGCACTATTCAAGTAGCGCAATTGGAACAATACAGCACCTGGGGTGTGGTGAGTTTTGTAATACATAGTTTATAAAAAATAATTCCGTGCAAGCCATTGTAGATTGTAATAGTTTTTATTGCGCTTGTGAGCGACTGTTCCAACCGCAACTGCAACATGCACCTGTTGTTGTGCTAAGCAACAATGACGGATGTATTGTATCTAGGTCCGATGAAGCAAAGCAATTGGGTATCAATATGGCCATCCCCTATTTTCAAGCAAAGGACTTAATTGAAAAAAATAAAGTACACGCGTTCTCCTCTAACTATCATTTATACGGAGACCTTAGCTGGCGTGTGATGGAAACCATGCGACAGTTGGCACCACCGGGTTGTGTGGAAGTATATTCGGTAGATGAAGCCTTTATTAATTTAGATCACATCCCTGCTGAAAGTTTACAAGATTATTGTGTTTCATTAAAAAAGAAAATAGAAACATGGACAGGTATATCGGTATCCATTGGCGTAGGTCCTAACAAAGTATTAAGTAAAGTGGCCAACCGATTAGCAAAAAAAAGTAAATTACTCACCGGTTGTATTGTGATATTAAACGATACTAAAAAAATACAAACTGCTTTACAAAATACGCCCATCGATGATGTTTGGGGGATTGGATATAGTTATAGTGAAAAATTAAAAACCTATGGCATCCATACCGCGTATGCACTTAGCATTAAGGACCTCAGTTGGGGTAAACGATTTTTAGGCGGCGTGCCGGGTATGAAATTAATTAGAGAATTAAAAGGAATGCATAGTCATGATATGCAAACACCTAGGACCAGTAAAAAAATGATTGCCACTACGCGTATGTTTGGACGCACCGTTTCCGAGTGGCAGGAAATTGAAGAAGCGCTAGCGACCTATGCAACGCGTACCGCAGAAAAATTACGCCGACAACACAGTGCCGCTTATGGCGTATCCGTTTTTTTATTAAAAAAAACACCCCCTCCAACGGACATCTCCCATTACCACCATGGAAGGCAAGTGAGCGGGTATGTTAAACTAGATAATCCCAGCAACCTCACTCCGGATATCATTAAAGCGGCAGTCGCCCTTGGAAAAAGTTTATATGAGCAAGGGGAATGGTATAAAAAAGCAGGCGTCATTTTAAGC
>Ga0209107_10000117_pt1 | contig 45782 bp, 34 predicted proteins | sample LakErihyJuly2011_2_FD_187460 | JGI IMG/M metagenome (GOLD analysis project Ga0209107, IMG submission 187460) | Freshwater microbial communities from dead zone in Lake Erie, Canada - CCB hypolimnion July 2011 (SPAdes) (version 2) | ecosystem: Environmental > Aquatic > Freshwater > Lentic >...
GACTTATGCTTACTCTGCTTAAGTACTGGTGGTTTAGTCTTGGGCATTTCAAAATTAGCAAATGCATCAAAAGCAGCTTGGTATGCTACTGAAACAACTTCCTGCTGGACATTCTTCAGCGCATCTACTCTTCTTGCTAATCTTTTATTTTCAGATCTTAAAAATTCATTTCTTGAATCAGATACAGAATCAGAATCTATCATATCTTCATCTAAATCAACTTCTGGATCCAAGTATATAGACTGCTCATAAGATGAATCTTTATCTCTAATGTAATCGGCTATATCTTGTTCTGCTATTTCTTCTACTGAAATGGATTCACTTAACACGTCTCCATGACCCTTATCGTCAAAAATCAAACTTTTAGCTTGACCAACGTTTGGGGCGCGAACTATATGTGTTTTAGTAATAACAAAATTCTTCTTCATGACCCGACCTATTCTAGGCTAATAATTTGATGTTCCCATTATAACAGAATAAATAGAAACTGCACCAGATGTAGCATATATTTTATCACTTGCTGGAGTATAATCCTTTACCGGTATTTCTTTACCGCTTGCATTAAAAGAATTGATTGTAACATATTTTATGTAATCAGATGATAATCGTATCTGTCTTTCTATTTCAGCAACAGATACAGTGTCCCCTATCGTCATAGAGTTTAAATATCTTTGGACAAAGAGTTTGGCCTGATTATTAATACCAGCAACGAAAGACGAGGAAGCACTAGCGGATAGGGTCAAGGTTGCAGATACATTAACCGCTGCCTTCTCTGCTATTCTTATATTGAATCTAACGCCTACTGGCTTTATGGATAAAATTGTATTGTAAACCATCTCTGGCATAGTTTTTATTTCTGCAGAAGATTCTGGAACAATTATAACGTCACAAGAACCAAGCCCAAAAGAAGATTCTCTAAGCCTAACATCTCTAACACCATTTAATCCTAGCACAGAAAATCTGACTGCTTCGACCGTACCGGATGAACGAGTTTTTAATGCAGCTATTATTCTTCTTCTGTAATTATCATCAGACTCAGAGTTAAATATTGCATATACTTCCTTGGCATTAAAGCAGGATATGATCACTCCAGGTGGGGCTATGACGTTGTGTCTGGTCAAAGAGCCAATGGATGCAGTATATGTATTATCTGTGAAATCTGGAATAACTAAACCATAGGCTTTTGTATTTGATGCTGGTATGATTGTATCGCCATTTAATTTATATTTATATTGACGAGTTACATAACTGTCAACATTGGCATATACCATTGTGCCTTTAGGGATAACTATATCTACGCTGTATGGTTTTTGGATACTAAACTCTATGTTAAATGATTGTCTTTCAGCGGCTGCGCTGTTACTTATATCTTTTCTTTTGACCCCATATAATTCACCAATTTTATCTAAGTTAAAACCCGAGGCGGTTGTTAGTCCCCCCTGCTGCAGGGTAAAAGACAAGGATGAATATAGGTCAGCTATTTCGGTCCCTATTGCGTCAGCAAAAGCTTTAGCAACAGAACCTGGTTGGACTGATGTAATACCAGCATTTTTTTTCAAAGACTCTAAAATAGAGTTAATTATTTCTGATTTATCTTTTGAACCGTATATCACTATAACCTCACAAACTCTGTGTAACAGATAGTACTACTGGCTCATTGCCACTCGACATTATATGAACATCAAATCTTATACTATCGGGACCAGTAGGAACAGCTGTAATCTGTATATTTCTCCCCTGGAATATTCCCTCTCTCTCTAGGGCCTGACGTATCAGTCTACTGCCAAGATCACCAGTTTGAGGGTTTTGAGGCATGCCGTAAAGTATGGATAAATCTGTACCAAGACTTGGATAAACAAAAAAATCTCCAGGCTCAGTCATTAGCCTGATATATATCTGCTGGACATCATCTGACAAGGATGAATTAGTTGTTGAGATATCCTTAGTACCGCCCACCAGTAAATCGCCAGACATTGTTAAATATAGATCAGACATTTTTATCTTTATCAGCCTTTTCTTTAGCTTGTTCATTTGTATAGCCATTTTTCATTAGCTCTACAGCATACTGCATATACTCATTGGTGTGGTCCTTTAGGATATTATTAAAGAAAGACATCTGATCTGGGTTTAAACCTTCAGTGGAAATTGAAGAGGTGTACTTTTGATCATTGCTGCTTTGCTGAGAACCAAAACCATATTCCTCATTTATAGTAAGAGATTTTTGGACTTCTTTCTCCTTTATATCTGCAAGTTTTCCCAGGTAATGGTATGCTTCATTTTGTGCGGAATGAATATTTTTAGGGTTTATCTTTACTAAAGTTGGTTGTGAATAGTCTGAAGCTGCATAATTAAAATTAAATTCGTTCCATCTTAACCCATCTTCCCCGCAAAAAAATCTAACCTTTTCAGCAAAAAATGAAATGGTGTTACTACTGGCACTTATGACTATCCCTACGCCCGGGGCAGCAAAAATCTCTATGTCGCCCTCATCATTAAGCCTTAAGAAGGAGCTGGTATCTGGATGGGTAAGCCCAACTTCTCTTTGTGAAAATTGGCTCCTTCTATTAAGCTCGGTATCTACTGGAAAGCTGGAAACCGGCTGCGTTGGATCTGGTGTGTTTTGCATATTTATCTAGCCATAAACTTTGGTATACCTGTATTCACAACGTAATTATGTAAGAAATTTGATCCAACATTATTTTCCTCGAAATAGCTTACCACATATGCATTGTTTTCGTTATCATCTCTAAAGCCTACAAGACAACGCGTGCCAGGTGCTGGGGCTACATTTTGTATACCCATAGAAGATGGGCATGGAACGTTGTTTACAATATTGCCAATTTCTCCAGAAAATGCGTCGTCTAAAATAATAGTTGCTGAATTATTTTTTTTATCAAATTGCATGATAAGACCAGGGCGCATCTTGCTTTGGCGCATTTTTGATGCGTCAATTTGATTTTGAATTTTATTATCAAATTTTGGATATTTTATAGTCATAAATTTCTCCTTAGATTAACCAATTGTCATCACGGTCTATTTCGCGTGAAGCTGTAAATACCCCATTTTTCCAACTACCATAGTGTATCCCCAGTATAACCTCTTCATTAGCCCATGCTTCTAATTTAAATTTTTCTGAATGATCTGCGTCAGCAAACTTATACCATGTTGAATCGCTCCTTGGGACATTATTTAATACCCAAGATTTAAGATCATCTGCTTTGTTTCCAGCTTTTACATAAACATCTTTTGCTATAGAATATTTTACACCAGATATGAACCCATCCTTTAAAAAACCTTCACCCCAAGCGCGGAACACATAGTCGTCTACTGTTGTTTGATAATTTTTTCTACCTATTTTAGCTCTTAAAACTCTCATTTGGTTTGCGGGTATAAAAGCATTCTGATCAAATCCAGCTAAAAGCTCAACTTGGTTTGTAGTTGCTCCCCTTCTTAGAATTTCTTCCCTTATTTGATCAGCAGTTAGGCTATCATTAGCTTTGTCCGATAAAGCTAATTTCCAATTTTTTGTAGTGTATGGAGATGGTAATATTAGGTCCACATCTAAGTCACTACCTTCTGTGGGTTTTGACGTACCTATTTGTAGGAGACCATAGAATCCATATTGGTTTATAGCCCTTGGCCTATAGCTTGATTCCCTTTGGCATACGGCTGTAAATATAGCTGAAACTTCAGGGGAAAAATTCCCGTACTCTACCAGTAGGGTGTATACTTCCATGGGTGTTAATGCATCGTTTGAGGTGTAAACCTTTTTTAAATTTGACAAATCCGAGTTAGATCCTCCGCCTGGATCTTTATACCCCATATAAGAAGTATTCGTTTGTGCTGTACCGACAGGAATCGCGGACAAAGATCCAGATTCATCTACATAAATTCCTCCTCTTTCAGGAGAAAAACTCATATGTATATGATCCTTGTGGCCTGTATCTGTTAGGAATATTTTTACATATTTTAAATTAGAATAATTTTCACTGATTTTAGAACCTGATCCTTGTTTATTATTTTCATAATCTAAGCTAACAAACTTATTTATGACTATAGAATCTGGAAGCAAATGCTCTGGAGCGACACTTAACTTTTTGAGTAATAAATCTAATTGTTTTTTATACTCTACAACACCGAGAATTTATATTCCCTGAAGATTCACCCTTGATGCTAATTTTATTTATATCAAAAGCTCTGCCAAAAACGTGGTCCGTAACTGAATTACCAGACTTAAGCGGCGTAAGATTAGCACCCTGGACAGTATCATCATCGCCCCTATAAGATGAACCAAAACCACCAGACATAGCAAGAGGTAATCCATTCGTGTCACTTGCTAAAAATATTAAGCATTCTATAAGCGCTGCAGATATATAGGCCTTTTGTGAATCAGCTTTTATTAAATCACCAGGTATTGCGTTGTTACCCGATGAAACACCAGGAAAAATTGTTGAAGTATTATATGTCAAATTAATTAGACTATTATTAATATCAAAATCAAAACCAGATTGCAATGTACCACTGTCAGCTATGTCCATTGCTGCTTTTAATATTTCCCCTCTAGCAATATAAGCTTTTTTTTCTACATCAGTTAAACCAGATACAATTGCAATAGCCTTAGAACCTGCGCTGGTTACTCCAGATTTTCCAGTTTCTGTATTAGGAGAATGCCCTGCACCATTATCTGTCTGACCGTATTTAGTATCCATTAAATCTTGTAATCCAGTTATCAAATCCTGATTATATTGTTTCCCCAAACTGCTGCCAGCTATTATCTTCAATGCTGCTGCTTGTCCTGTCAAAACTATTGGGTTTCCATCTTGATCTAAATTTGTTGAATCTAGAACTTTGAGTTTATCTCCGTCTGCCCCCAATATACTACTGCTTAGACTCTGAAGACTTTCCCTGGTTGTAGACAATCTATATGTGCTACTGTATATCCCACTAGCCAAAAGGTCTTTGCCGCTAGCTGAAGAAACCAAATCAGATGTAGTTAGAGTCTGGCCAGTGTATCCCCTTTCTGCCGCTGAAGTACCAGTTATATTTATCCCATTTTTAGGAACTATATTTTCATATACGGCATTAGCTATGCTAGCGGAGTCTTGTAAGCTATCAATAGAAAAATTAAAATGTGCCATTATGATCCACTCTTTACGCTAACCGTTTGTTGGGATGATTGAATAACTGATTCAGATTCAGTCAATAAATCACGGGTATACACCGTAGTACCATAATTTCTGGCTATCAATTCCCAGTTCAATGTGGTTGGAGTACCATCATCATAGTACTCGTCCCATAAAATTAATGGCCATTTTGAAGAAGTAATATATAATTGCCTAAGTCTCATTAATTCAACTAGTATAGAAAATACTCTAGAGATTTCTTTCTTGTCTGGATTCGCAGATATGGCGTTAATCATAGGTTGGTATGTTAAATCCGGATCTATAATATCGACTATGCTTGATGCAATTTTGTCGTATATTTTAGTATAATGTATACCAAATACATCTTCTTTTTCATCAAACATTTTAACAAATTTTGTAGCTACATCAGCACTAGCAAATTTGTTTTCCCTAAAGAACTCAAATACTTTTTGCATTATTCCGTCTAAAGATCCCTGTGTAGTGTTATAAAATATAACACCTAAGGTTCTTGCATATCTATCTTTTAAAAACTCTGCTGTATTATTTATTGTATTTGGTTCAAAATCTGCTTCTGTTTCTAGTTTTCCAGTCACTCTAGATTGCTTTACTCTTACCACAAAAGTTTTATTTTCTAGTGCTGTTTTTACAAATTGTGTTGCCATCATTCCGGGGCTACCAAAATCTTCTACTACTAAATCATTACCTGGGACTACTTGTTCGAAGTAAGTTCCTTTACCAATATTTGGAAATACTTTTTTGTTAGGTATCAAAGTTATTTTATCTTCTAGTGCAAATTCATAGGCGGCTCTACCTTGTGCGTCACTTATTTCATATGTAAAATAATTCAATATACTTTGGCTATAGGTTGGATCTATTACCGATGAAGATAATACTGTTGCACCTACAACATCAAATGAAGCACCCACATTTGTTACGGTTACCTTATCGCCCGCTACTCTTACTCCATCGATTGTTGACTCTGGAGTTAAAGTATTTTGTGCCGCTTTATACAAGGCGAAGCCTTCAGCATCATACTTAATCGCAGTCCCATCAGCATATGTATCCTGCGTACCAGTCAGAAGAGTTGCATAATATTTATTATTAATATATCTTATATTTGTTCCGATAATGGATCCAGTTTTTAGAGCTGTACTAGTAAAACCTATTTGGATTTTTTCAGAAACGTTTATTCCATCAAGACGAACCGTAAAAGTTACATCTGGATTTAAGATGTCCTCAACTATTATTGTGTCACCGTCTGTTACACCAGAATTATCAAAACCACTACCTTTTTTCAGGGTGCATAAAACTTTGAAGAATGGTTCAAAAGTTGTTTTATCTGGGCCCAAACCAGAAAGCCCCAAAACTTGTGCATGGACTAACGCATTTTCGTAACTTACATATCTTACAAAATTATTAGTATCCTTTTCAGACCAACCCATACTCTTCATTAAGTCATTAGTCCTGATATATTGATACCCATCAGGGCTAAGTGTCTTCGTCCTAACTCCTAATATCCCAGGCAACAACGATATGCTGTGGTATCTGCCTACAACCATACCTTGGTTATAAGACAAACCAGCTTCCATTGGCTGACCATTTCTGGTTAAATATTGGATATAGCATCCGTGTTGATCTAGAAGTTTATCCCTAACCCAACTCCAAGCTTTCCATACTAGCGGACCAGCAATGATTGCTGCACCAGCGATAATCGGGGCAGCGCCTACTCCAGCCACAGTACCCGCAGCTACTGCAGCAGCTCCGCTTATACCAGCTGACACAGCACCACCAGTAGCTACAGCCATCCCAGCAGTTCCCGCAATAACCGCAGCTATATTGCCTCCAGTAATCTGACCGTTATTACCATTTACCTGAGCTTGCATTCTTATTTGATTACCTAAACCAGTATTTGTCATACCCGATGCCGTAACATTGGCTATAACATCTTTTGTCAAAGCGGAAGAACCACCAGTAAACTGCATACCACCCATCATTTGAGGTGCTAAAGAGTTGCCAAGCGCGTCTAGAGATATTTCATCGCCCATTGTTATACCAGAGTTACCAGCTCTTATGGAATCTAAATAGATTCTTGTATCATTTCTTATAGTTTGCACATTCAGCCAAGAATGTAGCCAAGATGTCATAAACCATTTTGCAGGATCATTTACTGTGACTAATGCATTAGGGGTTATCGAAGTTACAAAACCTAGCTCTGGAGTAAAATGATGTATGACTTGTTCAACTTCAAACATTCCATACATTCTTTCATATACATCGGCAAGATAAACTAGGTCGTAAGGTCTAATATCCGGGTTACCTATAACTATTATTTCACCACCGTATATATCTTTTACAGATTCTTTCAAATGACTTAAGGCAATTCTCTTAGCACTAAGTTCATCTGGTGCTCCAGTTAAATTCTTTGATATTCCTCTGCCAGTTTCAAATGGATGCAGTAGTGGATGCAAAAAACCAAAGAACCCATTACCAACTACATTGTCGAAGTATATTCCAGTTTCCACTGTAGCTTCTACTTGTCGATCAGCTGGAGCACCCTTGTCAAGTGCAACTGTAACTGGAGATTTGCCATCTGACACTGCTGTTATCGTAGTCGCAACGCCAGAGCTTTCTTGTATCCTATTAGATAAAATATGGGAGAACGAACTAAGATAATGTATTCTTTGAAAAGGTTCCCTAATTTCTATAACAGGTTCAGCGTACTCCCTAGTGAACGGGTTATCAACTGCTCGCAAAAGACTGCCAGGCCTACCCATGGAATAAAATATTGAATCATTTAAAGCTTTATTTAATATGTTTGCTTCTCTTGCAAGTATAGAACTCTGAGAAAGACCATACCCTGTTTGCAGCATATTTAGCTTAAACATCTGGAACAAAGCAGACAAGCTATCAGTTACGGCATTAAAAACTTGCCCTATACTTTGTTGATAAAAATCACCCAAAGAATTTAGACCCTTACTTACTAAGTTGGTTGAACTATTACCTTCACCTTTATTCTTATATAACAATTGTATGAATTGTGATTTGTCTTTAGCGTACGTGTTACCAGGAAAAATAAAAGCTTGGAAGATTGGGTTGACTGGCTTAAAAGACCAGATTGTTTCTACTTTTGCGTCTACAAAAATTTTTCTATCTGGCTTCAAAACAAGCCAAGCTCTTGCGTATGGATCAGACCAGAGACTTTGTCTAAATAAACCAACTACATATAAAAATAAAGCTTTTGGATTTGTAATAGATTGAAAAAGATCTGTCGAAGCAGCTTGTTGATCAGTCGCAGGAGCCCTCTTTGAAGGTGGACCTCCGCGCCCTTTAATAACTGGTGCTTTATTTCCTTCATTTGTAAGATCAAAATTTGTTTGTATTTGAAATAGATTTTCTTTTAATGCTTTTATCTTATCTATCGTAAGTGCATTAAAATAATTAATTAATCCACCTTGCTCTATCGGTGCATCTATCAAATTTTTTCTTGCATATTCTACAGCCGCATTTTGTCCTGGCGTAACTGCATCGCCGAAAAGTAAACTAAATTCATCTATTGCATCACCTACACCACCAGTAGGATGATCTGCTGTTCCTGAAGTTTTAGTTGTTGTATAACCAAATTTTTTGAAAGATTCATAATCTGATGTAAGAGCGTCAGGAGAAAATATCTTTTGGATTTCGTCTGGAAAAGTTTCTTCACTATCTGGATCCATTGACAAGGTTGCAAAAAATATATCTTTAACAGATTGTTCAGTATGATAACTAAATCTAAATTCATCCCAAATCTGCTGAGCTTGAGAAAGTGTTCTGCCGTTGCCGGCTATAACGGAAACTAACGGATCAAAATTTTCATCATAAAATCTTCTAGCATCTACAGATGTAGAATCGGTAGCACTATACACTGACGCAAAGTGTGTACGAGCATTGTTGCCGTAATCCATCTTACCATCCTCTGATGCTAAAAGCGTCCTACCATATTCGACGGTCATATCAGCATATTTCCCACTTGTAATTTGTTGGTAATAATCACGATAATTACCGCCTTGGGAACCAGAGTTGGCGGTAGTGGCTGTAAATTCATTTAGAATGTTAGTATCCATACCAGGTCGGAGCAAATTTTCATCCTCCTCATAATAACCGGGTATAACCTGAGATGAAGAACTACCATCTGGGCCTATTATTACAACTGACACTTCTTCCTTAAATACTAACGATATATCAAATTGCCCAAAACCTATAATAAAATCTTTTGAATCATCTTTAGCAAGGTTGTTAGTAATTTTTTGGTCAGAAGTATATGCAACCCCTAAAGGAATAGTGTTAGGTACAAATGCAAAATGGCATTCTTGTATATCTGGAGTTACCGCATAACCCGGATTGCCACCACCCGCATCATTGCTGTAATTACCTTTTTCATCTAAGCCGCGATTAGGTGTCGTCAATATTCCAAGATAATATGCAGCGTCAGGTGAAACAACTGCGGATAAACTTCTCTCATCATAATCAGGACCAAAATCATTACCCTTTGGCCTTGATGCTTCTTTAGTGTCATTCTTCCCCCACATAAAATATGCCGGTTTACACACTACAGCTGAACCCCTACCGCTATCACCATTTGGATTATAGACTAAAATGTGTTGATTTTTATAATCTTGCGCAGTTCCTATTAATTCTGACTCATCACCATCAAAGTAATACTTTTTAAAACTACTAATAACCGAAGTATCTTTTGTGCTTATATTGTATGGCCATCTCATAGCTATATGAAATTGCTCATCTATTTCATTTTCAGGAAATTTCCATTCAGAGTATGGTTTCCACATACTATTATTTTTGAATTCAAATATATCAGGTACAACACCGCTAGAAGGAATTTCTGGGAAAGGCATTCTAACTGCTATACCTTGAGCGGTGCTTAAAAAAACTTCATCGGGGACATTAGCAACATTGTTGCTAAAGTCTAACGGATTACCCAGCAGCTCTGAAACCATTACGCCAGAAATTCCTCTTTCTGATTGGAAAGATACATCTAATAATAAAAGTTGGTGGAACTCTGCTCCATAAACTTGTTCAATTTTTTTTCCTATAAAATTTTTGTTATCAGATTTCCATTCACCAGCAGATCCATCACCACCAGATAAATTTGAATATTGAAAAGAATAATTCTCTAAAGATAATTCGTCTTGTTCTCTTGAAGTAAAGAATGGATATCTAAATCTTACTGGCAATTGGGGTATCTGCCAGTGTCTATCGCTGCCAGTTCTACCCGAAACAACTACCGGAGAACCGACAGGCAAGTGAAATCCAACTCCTACATTACCTTTTAATGTTGGAAGTTTTGCAACGGGTGTTCCTTTATCGTCTAATGCAATTTGAGCTTTTTTTGAATTAAGATTAATTAACTTTCCCTTTAATTGTTTAGCTGTATTAAAGATACCAGTAGACAAAAGCTGCGATTCAGTGGAAGCAGAAAGGCCAGAAATTGGTTCCGTACTCTTAAGAAATGCTTCTGCGTCTGCATACGGCGTAATATTCTTATTCATTTCCGTAATTATATTTAAAAGATCAAAATCAGGACTATTTATTTGTGGTGGAATTATTCCCAATTCTTCAGCCTTGTCATCTCCAGGATAGCCGGTAGTTATAGGAAGAACTCCAGAGGTGTATAGCCAGTGGGGTTTACCGTAGAATACAGTTGATCTATCCTCAAATGGCCTAACAGCAACAATATAATTAGGCAATAACCTTGCGCATGTTTGAAAGAGTTCCCATACAGTTCTCATGTATGTTTGAGCCCTAAAAGATACCTCGTCAAATCCTGGCATGTCGTCGTCTGAATTTGCGGAAACTAAACCTAAAGTTCTAAAAATATTATTTCCACCTCTACCGCTCAAAACTCCGAGCAAGCCGACACCGACACCAATGGTTGCAGTTACGGGGCCACCAGCTATAGCCATAGTTGCCCCTATCCCGCCTAAGGATAGGTTTTTAGTTAGAGTAGCAGAACCAGTTGGATCTCGTACAGTACCACCACTAGCTAATTGCTCTACTGTTTGCGATGATCCAGGAACACCAGAATCTAATTTCACCATTAAATTATTCCATGATCTATCTGATAATCTACTTAAATAATCTAATCTTGGGTTTGGTTGATTTTCTGGGGTTATCGAAGCAACACTTGTCCACCCGTCACCAAGGTCGCCACCAAGGAATTGAGCTATTCCTGTACCATTTCCTGGATATATATTTCTTTTAAATATTTCCATATCTCTTTGTGCAGAAAAATTTGCCCAAAGTTGGCCCATCAAAGAAGCTGTTGGAGACCTAAAATCAAAACCAGGATTTAATGATTGTAGAGCATACTTTGCTATCGTCCCACCACTTAATTCGTTTGCCGCTTTGTGAGCATCTGCTATTCCATCTACCCTTTTATAATGTTGTGCTTCTTCGCGAGGTGTCATAGGTTGATATAACATTGAACCAAAATGTCTTATACCGAATTTATTTTCAGAAAAAACTAATCCCCTATTAGCGTTGGCTATACCCTCTTTGAATCTAGACGAACCCATAGATAATAATCTAACCATTAAATCTCTTGGTTCAGATAACCATAAGCCTGTATTAATACCACCATCTATTTTGCCACTGTCACCTTTTTTATTTGTAGAATTTGCCATAGCTCCAAGCTCTATCGCGTCTGACTGAGCTGTGATTGTTATTATCTCGCCGTATTCTACTTGGGTTATTGTCCCATTAAATAACGTTTGCAAGCTGTTAGGGTTAGAGCCATAACCCCCTCTTAAGTGGACTCTAACACCTGGCTTTAAAACTATGTTTTCAATATTTACAGTATATTCATTTTTCATATTGCCAAGAATATTTCTTGCCTTGTTTAATGTATTGTCTAATATACTTGCTGTTTGGCTACCAAGAAATGTACTTGCAACTTGAGAATCTGGACCAAAGATGTCAGTAGACGCTGCCTTATTTAATTTTGAATAAAGATTAGAAACTCTAAATATAAAAGTATCACCAAGTAAATCCTCAGAAGATACAACAGAAAAATCTATTATTGATTGCAAACCATAAAAATTATCGAATAGTTTAACTCCAGCAAAGAAGCCACCTTCATCTATTAGCCAAAGCATATAGGTAGGGAATGCTCTAATCATTCTGCCTGAAAGATCTCTGTAAGAAGTGTCAACCAACATTTTTTCCCAATGACTATTAACTGATGTTGGAGGAGAAGAATTTTTTGAGGAGAATTCTGGTCCACCATTATCTCCGTGAGATATGCAACTACCGTACCCAGAAAGAGGTGTCAGTGATGGTATAGCAGAATTTGTTGTTCCATGCGCTGGGTTCATGTGTTCATCTATACTGGATGGGACTAACTGCATACTCTTTGTATCTTTGTCTACTTTTACCCCATCAATAGTTAAATAAAATCTTCCCTCTTTCTCTAAATCTACATAGCCAAAATTGACACCATAGGCCGTAGTAAGCATTGCGTATATTTTCCCTGGATCATTTGGATCTTTTATCGGCATCATGTGTATCTGGTGGTGACACTCTAGGTCTTCTGGCATAAAGCTAATTTCTTCTTCACCCGATAAATTATATTCTCCCTCTAGAGCTGATTGAAGCTGATCAAAAACTTGTTGACCACTAGATTTAAGATCGCCGACTTGAAAGCCTGCCGAAACAACATTAGTTATATCTATATTGCCGCTAGTTGGATCTTCTATGAATTCTAAATAATCTGTTAAAACTCCTTGGGCGACCTTGTAATCCACATCAGTCCCATTACCTTGTGCATACTGGCTAAATGTTTTCATGAATAAAATATAATCTATATTATTTTGATTTATCCAAGCAGCAATACCATTGAGTTTGTTTTTCTTAACTTCTTCATTGTTAATATTATCCCAATTTCTTAAAAAATCAGGAAGATAACTTTTTATTTTTTCTTCTTGGACAGCTAACGCTTTAGAAGATGATGTAGGAATATCTATCTTTTGAGATTGAGTTTTAATATTATTAACAACATCTTTATCAAACATTTCAAAACTTCTGAAATAAAAATCAGGATCTAGATTACCGACTATTTCATTTGAACTATTTTTTATATCCAATGGTAGATCAGGATATGCATTAAACGAACCCCACAATTGTTTAATTCTTAAAAATGGATTTCTTTTAGCTGCAAAATTATCTATAAAATCTTGCTGTAATTGGGAACTCATTTTTTCTCTTGTTTGTTGGAAGACATCAAAGTCCATTAATGTTATATTCACCTCATAGGCGTGAGGATAATCTGGTATTGTAGATATAGAATAGTTGGATGGTATAACATATTTTATACCAGACAATGCTGTTATTATATTTTTTATTCCTATAAAACCCAGAACACCTCCCGCATGTTCTAGTCTTGCTAAAGAATTTACATGGTCAAATATCTTTTTTATTTTGGCCAGTTCCATTTCGCCTTTGACAATCATTGATATATTTATAAAAGAATCTTTTCCGCCTATATGCTGATAGGTTGGCTCATCTTGCATCTGTAATTGTAACTTAGCTAAATTATTTCCGAATGATACACTGACACCTTTTACCGTAACATACTTAGGATCAAGATCAACTTTCATCATTGGGACTTCCCACTCCCTAAATTGGAAAGCTCCGGATTTAGCTCTTGAAGCTTCCATCAAAGCTTGTATCGGACCACTAGTAAAAAATCTTTCATAAGCCAATACGCTAAAGACATCTGAAACTTCTTTTTTTGCTTGGTTCTTAATATCTTGATATCTTGGAGTCCCCTCAGATCCTTCTACGGGCAAATCTATTGCCTCAGCTCTTGCTCTTTTATCCGCAAGCGTCGATATTGTATGATCCAAATAAGCCGTCGAACTTTTTGATATCCTCTTTATATAATCTTTAGCGGCTGAAAGAGTACCCTCAAACATTTCACCGTTAACCCTATATGTGCTTGTGCCACTTGTACCCGGTGTTGAAGTAGAATTCATGTCTTGAAGATATTTTTTTTCTGCATCGGCTAGGGATTTATTTTCTATTATAAATACCTTAACTAAATAATCATAAATCTTTTTTTGAGGATCATTTCCAGAAACACCAGTAGTTAATATATCCATTGAATCTTTTAATATACTTTTTATGTTTTTATTGTATTGACCGCTTGAAGATAGATCGTAAGTATTGGCAAGTGTGATACCGTAATCTGCAGCTTTATTTACGTCGATACCAAAATAGCCTAATATTTTAGAAAAGAAATCTAGGCCGGCTTGAGAATTTATTAGCTCTTCATTATCTCTTCTGAAAGAACTAGTATCGGGAAGAAATATTTTAGTTTGTGATTCTACTGGAATATAAAAAGTTATATTATTTCCATCGGTCCATTCATTGATGACATTTGTATTTAGCCTGTCTTCATTATAAGATAGATCAAGGGTTTCATTAAATTTATTGTTGCCTAGCGCCGGTATCTTTAATTTAGCTTTTTCAGGCAAATTATCAACACCCTTTACATCTGTTGTCTTAAGCAAGAAATCACCATTAACATAATTATTAATTGAATTAGCAGCTTTGCCCATATACTGTCTATACTTACCCCAATGTATTGCTTGGTTAAAATCACTTATCATAGGCAATAATGGTTTATGATTAAAGTTTAGCAGCTCTATATCTACTGCTAATGCAAAAGGGAAATTGGGTACAGTTTGTATTTGCATACCAGAAAGAGCAACTGCTGTAATACCGTGAACACTATTTAGGTAACTATTTCTAATAGGTAGAAATGGTGAATATTTAAATGCTGCTACCAAACCTCTAAGAGAAGAAAGAAATTTATCTATTTTGTTATCTGTATCACCAGATGCAGAAAAATCTATTACAAAATTATCCTTTAAAACTATTTTAGAAGCATCCTCTATTGATATACCCCAAATTTCTTCATAGTTAGGAAAAAACAATCTTAAAGTTATAGAAGTTTCTTTAAAGCCAGAGTTGAATTTTGGAGTGTTCTTTTGCCTTAATGCACCACCGGTTAAACTGCCAGTTTTAAAAGCTGTATTTACGTTTATTGACAATGGTGGAATGTAAAAATTTGCTGCGCCTAACCTAAGATGAAAAATATCTGGAGTTTTTGGAGATACACTTTCTCTGTATGGAGACTTATCTAATATTTCTTTTATTTGTTTAGAAGTATTATTAAAATCAGCGGCAAGTTTAAAAACATCTTGGAAATTTCCAGCTGCATCTGGTCTTACACCGAATGCTGATTGCAAACTTTTCTTAAAATCTTCATAGCTATTTATTGTATCTTCTCCGCCGCCGCCTCTTCCTTCGTTTGAGTAATCCGCAGACGCCGCTAAAGCATCAAAAAAGAATGTTACAACTGAAGGAAAATACATATTTATGGTAGATAAAAGAATAGGGTCCCTAGAAACATTAGCAACCACGAATCCAAGTTGATCTAACCAACCAAGATCTTCCATAGCGTCTAAGTAGTTAATTGCAGATTTTTTTACTTCGTCTTCCGATGCCATTCTTCTTTTGGCAAAATCCGCTATGGTCGATGCGTACCTTATTAAATCAAGAAGACCAGATTGTTTTATTTTTAAAAAAATAGATTCAAATTGAGTTTCGCTTAATGCACTAGGATCTAATGCAAAGGTGGATGATTGACTTCTTGAGTAATCAAAAACCCTTAAAGATGTGGGCTCCCAAGTGCCAATTAATCGGCTAATCATATCGGTGTTTCCATAGACGCTATTAAATACGTCTCTTATATAATCACCTTCACCACTTAAGGTTGCATTCGGGTCAAGAGATAGTCCATATTGCTCTGAGACATAAACTGCTTCAGCTAGATTTATTTTGTCTAGAAAATCAGGTTTAGTTGCATTTGCAGGAATATTGTCCTGCCATATTTTCAATCTTTCCAATAAGCCACGAGCAGCAGTTATAGCTTCGGCAAAGGTGTCTCTTGTTCCTTTTTGTGTAGTCCAATTTCTCCAAAACCAACTTCTTAGCATTTCTTCGGTAAAATTCGAACCAGTAAGTTTTTTAGTTAGAATAAGCCATTCTTGTGAGATTACAGTAACCGCATCTTCTTTCCCGTTAAGCCAAAAATTTATTGCCTTACCACTATATAAAACAGAAAAAGCGTCTTTGCTATCGTAATACAAGGCATCTAATGGATCACCGCTCTACACGTAATCCAGAAACATTTGTATAACCTGTGTTGAAAAAATTATTTAACTCTAATGGACCGGCAGCTGTTAGTATTTGTTGATTAAGATAACTTATCAAATCTTTAATTCTTGGATGCTCTACTAAATACAGCATGTAGTTTATTGCTGTATGATTCATCGAATTAGTTGTAGCCATAGTACACCATTACATTTTGTTAATTTTTGACATTGCTTGGATTCTACTTGAAGAAGAATCCTTTTGGGTAATGCCACTATAGTTATCCATTCTACCATTTGAATTAAAATTTGTAAAATTACTTTTAACAAAAGGGCTACCATGGCTAGCATAAGATTCCGTATACCTGGCTTGCTGGAATTTCCTATTTGAATATCCAGTATTATTCATCTCCAAACGAGTAGTATTCCCGTCCATCAAGCCTTCTCTTGAGCCTCTATGCTTTTGAGGTTTACTTAAATTTTTCTTTGAGTTTAAAGATACATTTTTTGCGCCTATCGCATCCTGTGTATTCTTATTACCTTTGCTTGAAGCTACTTGAGCGGCATACTTGTTGGAGGCAGCGACTCGGGGAGAAGTATCCTTTGTTTTTGACGCGGCTTCTTTAAGGTTTTTATTTTGTTTGTTAGCACCGAAGATCATATTTCGCCTTAGAATGAACTAGCTACTTCTTGGTATGGGTTTCTTCCCAATTGAGGTGTTCTACGGTACATAGTAGTGTTGGTATTGAATTTTCCTAAGCCCATCGCATTTTTCCTAAAGTCTTCTACACTACCTCTATCCCCAAATAAATTAACTTTATAATTTATTCCAGGGTTATAACTCATAGTGCCAATCTGGGGGAGTTCAGCCATTCTTTGTGGATAATTTTCTTCATATGCGGAACCTCCCGGTAAAAGTGCTGGACCCTGCATCTGCTCTGGTGTTCTATCGCTAAAATGTTGGTATGCAAAGCTTGCTACGACAAGGGCGCCAATACCTAAAGCGGTATTTTTAAATGTTTTATTTTCATTAAATAATTGTTTTAAACTTCCATCTTTTATAAAATTGGATAGTCTAGTAAAAGTACCTTTATTAGCTACTACATTTTCCCCAGATAATACCCTCTCTATATCTTCTGCCACTTTTCCTGAGCTACCAACTGTTGATGCTGGTTGTACTTGAGTAAACTCTGCGCCTGTTTTATATTCTTCCTGTAAATTTTCATAGTTAAAATTTGATCTTATTGCATCTATTCTTTCTCTATTTGTTGCTCTTGCCGCAGATACATTGGCCGCACCACCAAAATGGCTTTCTAGTATTTTTTCATCCTCAGATAAAAGTGCTAAAATATCTAAATCCTTTGTAGGCGAAAGTGCTGAATTTAAGCGAAATGCTTCTGCAGATCTTTTTTCTATCTCATCAATTGGGCCTGTGCCTATATCGTCTATAGTACCTTTCAAATCATCTCTAATTTTTTCATAAAAATCATATCTTCTTTTTGTACGAGCAGCATTAAACATTTCGGATACCGAACCCTCAGATGTACCATATCTCAATTCATCATATAATAAAGTTGAGCTACTTTGATGAGCTCTTTTTTCCATGGTGTTAATCATCTGCTCCATAGAAACTCCTGCCCTTCTTGCACCTTCTTGGATATCAGAAAATGCTGCTTCACCTCTTTGCATCTTTCTTAAATCTAGGTCTATACGATCAATCTCAGGTAAAGGTAAGGCACTTTCGCCAAAATTTGCTATCCTAGAAATTTCCTCATTATGTTTAGCTATCAAATAGTCAGCTACTCTACCTGAGCCCTCATCATACTGATGCCTCAGCAGCGTCGAGTCTAGTAAGTTACCTCTATTGTATAGCCTTTTGGTTGCTGCCATTACAGAAGCAGCCCTTAAACCCTCTGCGCTTATTGCGGAAGATCCAGCATAAGCGTGGCTGGCATTAGCACCAAAATATTTTATTAAGCTTGCAGAAATCTTTTCGGAATCATCAGAAGCACGCAAGCTATCTAATACTTCTTTAAATATAGATTTATCTTGAGCTGTACCTTCTATCGAGCCTATGATTGCATCTTGGAATAGCTTTGCATCTGCTTGATGTAATCTTGTACCGAGTAACATTTCATCTATTTTTGGCAAATATCTTTCCAGAAAACCTGTTGCATCTTCTCCATTCGCAATCATCTGATTTGCTACTTCTGAGACTATTACATGCTCTGTTCCAATTCTTCTTCCTAAATTTCTTATTCCCTGCTCTCCTACATTGGAAATAGGATTTCCTTCTAAATTAGATATTAATTTAAGCGCCTGTGCTGGGTCAAAGCTGCTTACAGCAGATATATTCATGGCCCTAATTGAACTTGTAGTTATGTCGAATTCATTAAATACTCCAGAAGCATTTTTGGAAAAGTCAATAGCTGTTTCCTGTGCGAATAGGCCAGTTCTAATATTTAATATCTTTTGTATATTACTATCTTGTCCGCCAATTTTATACAATTCTTCTATTAAATCTTCTGTTTGATTCATTTTAGAACCGATAAGCATAGTTCTATTTACGTATGTTCCCAATAAAGCGCCCTCTGCACTTTGGGCAACGTTAAACATTTTTGCGAAAGTAGACTCCTGGAGTAGACCACCTAATAAATTGTCTCCTCTGTTTGCTTGTATTAATCTATTTAATTCAACAATATTTCTGCTTTCTGCCGCCTTAAGCAATTGAGAATGTAAAGTGGTATCAATTGCATTAGTGTAATCAGAAGTTTTTAATAAGTCTGTAAATTCATCTAATATTAAAAACCCATCTCCCGTTTTTTTGCTTTCATCAGTGAAGATCTTATATATGCTCTCTCTAGTGTACTGACCAGCCCCTTGAAGCTCGGAACCTTCACGTTCCATTTGCCTTAGAATCCTCCTATTATGAGAACCGGTAACTCCTGTTGCATCTGGGTTTAGGTGGCGTAACCCCATGCCGCCTTTGCTCTTTGAAGAATCGTATATTTGTAATATTAATTCTTCTGCGCTTTCGCTATTAAGGTTTGTGTATTTTTTTTCATTCCATAATACGTCAAACAATTCATCTATTTCTGACGACTGATTGTTTGTTTTATATTCATTAAATAAATTTTTGAAATTTTTATCACTAAAATAAGATCTTAAAGTATCTTCATCCAAAATTGCTTTTGCATAAATAGATTCTTGGGGTCCAGAAGGCTGCCTATACATTCCAAACACCAATCTTTTTTTTCCATTAACCGCCTTATCATTATATGTCATTATTTTAGTTAAAACTTTATCGTCTAAGTCGAAGCCACCAAGTGATTGATAGAATTTATCAACCATACCAGGACCAAACAATACTCTGCCATCATTAACCCTAAAGTTCATTAACTCAGAAGTAATGTCACCTCCATTTTCCCCGACAAAATCGACCTGTCCCATAGCTGAAAATGGTTGAGATTGACCACCAAGGTTCGCAGAAGCCTCACTGGATACTGCAAATCTTTTTACATCTGGAAGTCGAGGCATATACTGATCGATACCCTTTTTACTTTGGACCCTATACATCTCAGAGGCATGCAAACTGGCTATCATATTCATCATTCTTGGTGAATCTCTTGGGCTTATTCCAGATTGATGCATTTCAAGAATTTGTTTTGCAAAATCCCTGTTCCTCATAGAAGCCTCAGACATATAGGATGGAAGCCATTCGGATTCATTGTTGTAAACTGTGTTTCTTAACATGCTTTTTATATCTGATGGTAGCGTACCATTCTCTATGTGACCCCTAAATTCATTCATCATACTATTTGAATAGGCTCTAATATTCTCCATATCCTCTGGCGTAGAAAATATTTCACCCAAAAAAGATGTTGACACAGCGTCTGCATAAACGCCTGAAGAATTAGAACCAAGTCCACTTATAACTAATCCATTAAATTTAATACCTAAATCAGATTTTATAGCTTCCTCGTCATAGATGCCGGCAAAACTACTGAATATCCCTCTTGCTCCCCCTCTGCCTAATTTATCAAAATCCGTAAAGTAAGCTGCCGATTTAAACTGCTCTTCGCCCATGCCTCCTCTTAAAGAGACTTGATATAAATTATTTGCATTATCTAAAATATCAGATTGACCAGTCAATTCGTAAAGTTGTTCTTTTAGTTTATTTGCATCAGCCAACGATGGAGCTACCCCCGTAGAGCCACCACTTATCTGATACTGCAATTTTTCAATTTCTAATTTTATCTGATTTTTTTTATAGTTTAATATATTAATATTATGTGGAGAAATACCATCAAATTCTTTTTTAATACCTTTTACAACTTTTTCTATTGATTCGTATTCATCACTACTTAATTTTTTTCCAAGTTCTTTAAGCAGTTCGTCTGAGCTACTTGATGATTCTACGATAGCTCTTACATCTGGTCTAGATAAAATGCGGATTGCTTCATCACCACCTATATTCTTTATTGTATTTCCTATTTCTATATCACTACCTAAAAGTTCATCTATTAAATTATATTTTTTCCCATTATGGATTTTTTCATATTCACCATTTTGACCCACCCTAGCTTCCAAGCCTAAATGTTTTTTTAAATAATCTATTCCAGAATCTACTCTTAATATACCATCTTCCATATTTTTGCCCCCAAAAGAACCTAAAATATCTGATTCAGTAATGGTCACATCTCTTTCTGAAAAAAAAGCTCTTAAACGTTTTGGAAGTTTGTTAACAAACTTTGACATCTCTTCTGCCCTTAACTTACGCTGCAGTTCGTCTATATTTAAAATACCACCACCTAATATACGAGTCATCATATTAATCTGAGCTGAAGTTAGATTTTTTTCTTCACCAGAAATTAATGCCTTCATGGCTACAAACGTTCCATTTTCCGAGTCGATTATTGGTATAAATCCAATGCCACTTTTCTGCAGCTGCTTGGCGGCCTCCGCTGCATTTTGGCCTGATGAAGCTTTTACTGAAATCACTTGGAAGCTTAAGCTACTAGCGTCTAAGCCTCCTAAGCCTATTCTACTTAAGTTATTCTTTTGTGCCGAAGTAGCACTACTAAATGCATCTTGTATCCCGGCTCAATATTGGTGCGACCTGTGCGAACCTCGCATTATATGCGGCAGTTCCTGGTATAGATGCATCTTTAGATATTGTATTAAAATTAGTTAGAAGAACGCTTCCCACTTCTACGAAAGCTTCTTCAATAGTTTTATGTTTCTTACCAGTAATATTAGAAATGTATGAAATTATTCCGTTAGCATCTTGGTCTATTCTTACTCCACCAGCTCTACCTGTTTCAGTCGAAAGCAAAGAACTTTGCGCAGCAAAAAGTCTTTTTTTAGGATCAGACCAAATTTTATTTACATCTACCATTATCTAACTCCAGCCGATATATCAATGCCGCTAGAACCAAATGGATTCATTACTGGTGTTACTGTCCCAGATACACCAGAACCATTTAGGAGACTTCTAAGCTTCTGTAAAATATTTCCCTTATCTTCTTGTTTAGAAAATTGTGGAAAAGATGGATTAGACAAATTAGCTTCTCGCAGCTGTTGAGGATAGTAACCCATTTGAGACATTTCAAGACCCATATTTTGGCCTATTTTTATTTTTACATGATCCATATTAGTATTAGGATTCCATCCTTCCCAATCCATATCTGGTAGTTCATGCTTGGCGAAGTATTCGCCCAGATCTGGCCTGTCCTCTACCGGCATGCCCCAAGCTGCCTCATATATTCTTCTTTCTAATCTTCCAGAAGTAGACAATATAGCTTTGCGTTCAGACTCTGGGGCATTAATCATTTCAGCAAAATGTTCTCTTTTTCTTTTTGGTATTGCAAGACTTAAAGTATCTATTGGTGCACCATAAATATCTGCCCCATACATAGTCCTTTTAGCTGCTTGAGTATACTGGTTGGCATCCATCCCGTTGCCCGATTGCTTAGCCATAGAAGCCAACCTAGAATACTTAACATAAGTTAACATATCTGAATATTCTTCTAAAGCTAATTCCTTCTTTCTAGTCTTTGGCATATACCTTTCACCTGTTATCTTTTCTTTTATATTTGATATTAAAGAAGAAGATAAACCAACAGCTGCACCAACACCACCAGATAATGCTTTTGCCCTTGGAGTCCTACCTAAGGTGCTACCAATAAATGATAACATACCTGCTGCTGTTATCGGATCTCTGTCTGACGCCTTTTGGATCATAGGCTTTATGAAACTTTCATAAGGTTTTTGCCATTCAGGAAAAGTTGAACCATAAACATTACGTCTTTCCCAATCTTCTTGAGCTGTACGTTTTTGAAGAAATTTAGTATTAAATAATGTATCTCTATGTGCTAGATATTCCATGGTTCTTCCAGCATTATATCTAGCGCTAGATAAACCCATTTCAGATGCCGTTTTGTCTTTATACTTATAGGGACTAAATTCATATTTTTTTGTAGTTTCAGCTAATCTAGCTCTTATTTCTCCTACCTTTATTCTTTGATCTGGTGATAAATTTTGAGAATCTATTGATGAATTTATTTTCTTAAATTGATCCGAATACGGCGCAACATCAGCCAGTATACTTAGCTGATCAAGTAATCCATACTTACCAGTAGAATCAGAATTAAGATTATGCAATCTCTCATATCCTACTCCAGGCAATCTTAGCTCACCTTCTTGCACCTTAGTGAAAGGATCGCCCCTTTGGAAGTCCGTAAAATATTCTGCCCCCGGCAAAAATGGATATTGCTGCCCCATAGTATTTTTTATTGGGTTGATATAATCTATACCAGTTCTTTCTTTAGGAATAAATCTTCTAACTATTTCAGAAAATTCTAAGTTGCCTAACGCACCTTGTGCAGGTAAGGGAACATCTCCTGCTCCACCTAGATTCAAATCCCAAAAAGCTCTGCTACTCCCATATGCTTTACTTGCTGATTGTAAAGTTGATCTATTAGGTTGAAAATCTTTTTCACCAAAACCAAATTTTTCTCTAAGACTAGAAAAACCAAATCCATATATACCAGCCATTTCTTGTGCCCTATAACCAAGTTCTCCTAGCTGCATTTGTGTAGAGCTGCCACCAATTGGTGGGCCAGCAGCAACAATAGGTGGTGACATTATCCCACGCTGTTTAGTCGGGCCATATGCCATTTCAGCTAGAGGGGCATTTAACCCAGCGATAGATCCCTGAGTTAATACTGATGCAGTATTGCGCGGATTGCCAGCTGCCCTGCTATACCCTGCGTTTATATCAGATATTGCACCGTTGCTAAAACCTCCACCTCCTGAACCACCACCAAACCCAGGTGAACCACCCGCTATAGCACCACCAATGTAAGCGGAGCTATCGTATGCACCAGATTGACCTACACTCACATAATTAGATAGACCCTGCGTTAATTCATCAGCATGCATCATCCTTTGTGGCTTTAGTATTCTACCTAATGTAGCATTTAAAGCTGGTACAGCTGGACCAAATGGACCAGTAAAATACTCACCAGTTACAGGATATGGTCTATCTTGATAATGTTTTCTTTCAAATCTGTATGGGTCTAATGGTCTAAGTGGAGATATGTCATTGTAGTATAAGAATTTTTCCATTGGGCTTCCATAGGTATCTGAGGTAAACATTGCCCCAGCCTCTAACCTCTTATACCAAGAAGGCCTATAATAATTTACTTTTCCACCTTTAAACGGAGTATTACCAAGAGGCCAAAAACGCCCTTGCCTTATCGGTACCATACCCTCTGTTAACTGCTCTTTCTTTTGCTCGAATGTCATTCCTCCTGGAGAAACACCAGAAACAATTGATCTAGCTTCGACTAATCCACGAGCAGCTTTTGTCGTAAAAAATGGAGAATATATTCTTTGCCCGTTTTCGTCTTTACCATTGGCAACACCACCTATTGTTCTGTCTACTGTAAGTGCGGTAACGCCTGCTGCATACAGCGGCAACACCCTCTTGCCAACCATTCCCCTCATGTATAAGTCTAGGGGGCCGTTATACTTACTAACGTCTAATTGCCCGCCCAATGTTCCAAAGTATCTATTTAATCTTTCTACACCTTGAGACACGCCTGTTGAACCAGTAGAATAGTTTGAGGGGTCCTTATAAGTCCCTATACCCAAGGCACTCTTTAATGCCCCAAAAGGATTCTTGTCAAATGCTGTCCCAAATGTAGGTGCAAAAGTTATTTTTTGACCAGAACCAAATGGATCTACACCTAAACTGTTTGTTGTATGTGGAGCTGTACCAAAAATCTTTTTACCAAAAGGAACCAAGGAGGAAAAAGGTTTTCTAACACCAGTATTAATTGAGGCAATTGTTCCCTTTGTAAATGGTTCAAAAAGTTTTTTTGCACCGGCGCCAGTAGTTGAACTTAATCTTTCCATCAATTCTGTTACTGCTGCCCTAGAATTTTCTATAGATGCAGCACTTTGTTTATATGTGGTAAATGCGCTTAAATTAAATAGTGTTGATAAAGCTGCGGCTTGTGCTTCTGCGAATTTTGAAGCTGGTAAAGTTTTCTTTAATTGCTGAAGAACACTCTGTATGTTAATGAACATCTCATTAACACCAGATCCACCATTACTTAACGCTGCATTCGTTTGCGAAACATATCTAAATATTTCATTTTTTAATTCATCGACACGAGTAGTAATTGTGGAAGATTTTACGCTGAGCTCAGACATTCCAGCTGCATCTGATTTTAGAATATCTTGTATTCTAGAATATGATTTTGTTATAAAACTCGAATCAAGACCCTTAGCTTTAGCTTGCGCTTTAAGCATTGGGATCATATTGCCTAACTGCTGAGCGTACTCCTGAGCTTGTTGAGGGGTTTTGATAGAAGAAATTTTACCCAACCCAGCAATACTAAATGTTTGTGGCATGCTAGTTTCCAGCTGTGCCATAATTCTATCGTCAAATCCGTAACCAAAAGTGCTTCTTTCAAATGATTCAACGCTTCGCAAAATTTGGGATTCATCATATAAATTACTTGGTTTCCCTAAATCATCCACCAAAGAATATTTGCCGTCAACTTTATCTAATCTAACCGATTTTCTTTGGCCACCTTCTTTTATTAAAACTTCTTCTCCACTTAATAAACGTGAAGTAACACTAGGATTATTTATATCATAAGATCTTTTTCTAAATCTGGAAAATAAATTTAATAAAGAGTTTGGTTGTTCTGCGTCGACATCCATTGCCCCCTTAAATCTTCTAAGTTTACTTGAGCCAATTTCGCCTATATCGGTAACTGATTCGCCACTCAATCCAGAAGCAAAACGAGCCTGCCTGCTAAGCATTTCCATACTCTGAGTTGGCAAGGGTCTATATGTGCCCTTTAGTGTTTTGCCTGAAATTTCACCAGATTGACTGTCAGTAAAGTATGAAGTTATTTTTCCTTTTGTACCACGAGTGCTATGCCACATGTGGAAGTCTGCAGTACTTCCGCTCAATTCACCAAAAGGCTGGACAGTCATACCTGGGGAGTATTGAAGCGGTCCCGCTTTTTTCATTTGAGCAAATGATCTGTATCCAAACATGTCTGCTGGATTAATTTTAATTATAGGTACTTGTAACTCGCTAGCAAAAAAATTAGCTACTTTAGAAAAAGTTGTTTTTACGGCACTGAAGTCTAAGACTTGTCCACTCTTACTTTGATATACGCCGCCTAATTTGTTGAATCCTATAGATCTAGAAACAGGATCCGACACCGCCATTCTTCCAGCAAGACCACCTATTATTTCCTGCTCTCTCTGTGGAAGATATTTAAAATTTCCCCTTTCTATCGCTTCGCTTATTAACACGGGCCTTATGCCAAAGATATTTGAATTACCTTCAAATATACCTGAAGTCATTTTTTTATTTCTTACCAAAAATGATCTTAAATCATTGAAGTTATATGGGTCTAGACCTCTATTGGCTAACCCAGATCTGATCAGATCATTAGATACTAAACCTCCACCAGCTTTATTTAATGGTATACCAAGAGATTGTGCTGTTTTTCTTTGTAAGAATTCTTTTTTTGCGCTGGTAAGGGGACCAACAAAATCTTGATAAGCTGCTTTTTGCGGTTTTAACAACGTAGAAGCAATATCAACCATATCATTTCTGGCAAATGAATTCCATTGATTGCCAATTTTTGTTGCAAGTGATTTCTTAAATTCTCTACTTGTGAAATATGTATTGGTTTCTTCAACTATATTTTGGAAAAACTTTCCGGGTGTTTGACCATCATTTTTTGCTAATTCAAAAAAATTATTATTAAATTCTTTTCCACCTTTTATATTTCTAAATCTTTCTAAAATTCCCTCAAAGTATTCGTCTCCATCTTTATGTATTCCTGTTTTTCCAAGTGATACGCTATTGCTTGGATGAGTTTGGGAGCCTGGAGCATTTGTTCTTAATTGCGTTACAAAATTATTTGCTTCTTTTTCGTCTATTCCTTTTGCGATTAATCTTCTAGATAAAAGTTCTCTATACTCTTTATTTTGTTGTCCTATAAAAAATTCTGATTTAGAAAAACTTTTATCGCCAGGACCACCAGCTCCTAAAATAGAAACTTGACTAGCAAAGCTTGACAATCTACTTGAATACTGAGATTGTATTTTTTGCATTGCAGCTATCACGCTCTCGGCATGGTTGCCGGGGGAACTAGCAGCTAGCAATCTTCCATGAGCAATAGAGTTACCCAATGCATCATAGGCTTCCCCAAAGACTCTGAATTGTTGACGCCCTGTTCTAATACCTGAACTCAAACCCCTTAAAGCTGGAATGGAATCAACTAAACCAGCTTTATCATTTACACCAAATGCAAGGGCTTTAGCATAGATGGTGGCTCTTTTCAGTCCTGGGTCTTTTGACGCAGCAGAAGCCCTGTACGCAGCTGTGGCGCCATGCCTAGCATCGTATAGCGCTTGGACTATCTTAGGTTGCTCATCAGCACCCATAGCTTTAGCGGCACTAGTAAAGGCCCCTGAAGTTTGTGCGGCTTTTTTGAGGAAAGCATTACCTGCGGTTGTTGCATCATGGCCAACCTCGGAAAGAATATCAGTAAGATCTAGATAGCCTTTAGCTACCTTTTGTTTTAAAGGACTCAGACTTGACAAGGAATTCATTGAATACTGGAAAGTATTAAGTGAGCTCTTAGCCGCATTTACAGTGCCGCCTAAAATCTCACCTGGCAGCACCATTGTGGCAATGTTGTTTACTGAAGTTTTTACAAAATCAGTTAATACGTCTGCTGGATTATACCAGTTTACTTTTTTTCTTTTATCATTATTTCCAAATAGTGGATCAGTTACAGCTTTTTGTGCACCGTATAATGCTGGGAGTTCATAGGGCATTCTTCTTCCGGCTCTAATCATCCTTTGTTGCATTTCTTCTTTAAATGACCAGATTGATGCCGGCTCGTTAGTTAAGCCCCTTCCTGCTTGTTGGAGTTCATTTTTCGTAAAAGAATAACCAAAATTTTCAAAAGTAGAATGAGCACGACCCATATAGCCGGTAGTTAATTCATCACCAATTTTATATACTAATTTTTCGTAAGGATCATTTACGCCATCAATTGCCCTTTTAACACCCTGTAAAGTATCAAGATGTCTTCTGACATCTATCATGTCTTTTATTAAAGATGTACTAGCATTTGTTTGAAGTTTTTCAGCTAACTTTAAACCACCTTTTCGAAGCATAGTTGCGCCAACACCAGCAACCAGAACAGTTGTACCCATATGCGCAAAAAAACGCATAACTGGATGCCCGTTTAAAGCCTTACCTACTACTCCGCTATCTTGAGATATACCTTCTGTTTCGCCGTCACCAACAGGTATGTCACGAGATGATATACCATTACCAAGACTCTGTAATGGCCCACGATCTCTTATCAAAATATTCTCCTACTACTTCATGCCCCATAGCTTTTGAGCGATAGGATCCTGATAGGCTGCTTCACCTGGTTTTTTAGACAGATTATGTCTTGCTTCACTTGTTCTTTCCTTTAGAATTTCTTCTTCCGGATCAATCAATTGCAGGTTAATATTGCTAGGTTCTACGCCATTTATGCTTTGCTGAATTTCTATAATCTTTTCAGATAAGGCAACGTTTTCTGCTAATTGAGAAAAGGTCATCTTGTCTAAATCGCCAGGACTGTATGCATGTATAGTAGCGAGCACAAAGGCCTTCATTAAGCTTCTTACTTCATTGGCTTTTTCCCTTTTGCCCTCAAGTATATCTTTAGCTATCTTAGCTGAATAGAAGCCAGAGACATCTACCACCTGCTGGGATAAGGATGATATTAGTCCAGGAGATAAAGAATTCACATCAAAATCGCTAGGGTGAACAACCGCAGCTGCCAATATGACATCCTCTACATCGGCAGAAGAGTGGTCTTGCGAATTCTTATATTCTACGATTTTATCGTATTCTTCGAATGTTAATTCCCTAAAAAAGATATCTTTACTTTTTACACTAATACTAAATATAGAACCATATCTTTTTTTTAGTTCATATAATTGTTCTGGATCCATATTCAATTACAGTTGTCTCACCTCAAGAGCAACAAAACCGGATGCCTCTAAGACTTCTTGAGAAATTAGAGAAGGAACTCCAGCCATAATACCTGCAGTATTATTCTTGTCATACGGAGGATACAGCGTGCAAATTTCTGCAATTGCTTCCTCGTTCCACATATTAGCTTCGGCAGATGAAAGCTGCCCAGCTTGTACTAACTGTTCCATTTTTTTCACCAAAGTTTTGTATTCAAGTCTTGATAAAACACGCCAAACAATGTGCTTATCAAATGACAACGAAGTTACATAAACTTCACCATGGATTTTCTTCCACTCTTTTATCATGCCCGCATTAGGGCCGCCATCCCAAATTTCTTGGGAATCTTCCAGGTCTTCGATAGAAGTTGATTCCTCGATTACCGGTTCATCTAGCTCTACGCTGCGAGAGACTTCGACTACTTCGTCAATGCCTATTTCTTTTGCTAATTCTTCATTGTTTGAAATGGTAACTTTTCTTTGACTAGCCATAATTTCTCCTAATAATAAAACTTAGATCACTGTACATTCTACACTAGATATTATATATAATCAACTTTATATGTTTAAATTATTTGCTGAAGCAGTAGATGTTGCTGTAGCTGTTTTTGAATCGGAAGCATTTGTGGGTGTTTGTGTCTTTATGAAACCTAAATTAACTTCCGAGAAATATAGATCCCTAGCTATAAATTGATAATTTTCTACAACCGCTTGACCACCCGGGACAAAAGATGTAGTCATACCAAGCAATTGGACTTCTTGCAATATTACCTTCATAGCATTAGTTTCTTTACCAAATCTCACCAACCTATCATTGACATCTGACGCAATCATTCTATCAAGATTGTCATTAATTACATTTGTAGTCCCAGAAAAATCCCTAGGGCTCAAAGATGCCTCTTGAGCACCATACAGAATTACGAAGTTGAAAGGGGGGTGAGCACTAAAAATATTATGACCAGAATCTATTACTTCCTTCTTCATGGGGTCTGAGGTGAGCCTATCTAATTGGCTATAGGACCAATACTTTTGTATATTTTTTTCATCTTCTGGGGATTCCATTTTAGATCTTAGGGGAGAAACAACACCAGTACCACCCGATTGTGGGGTTGGATTTTTAGATCTTACGTCTGTAGCTTTTTTTATTAGATCTGTCATTCTACTTGGATACCTACTAAACAATGTAAACTCACCACTGATTATTCTTGTACCATATAAAATCGAGTCATAATTATATGACCAAAAACCATAGATCGGTTGCTTCTCTTGCTTAATGGCATATGCGAATGAACCTATATCTAATTCATCCTCTGGTTCAAATAATCCATCCATATAAACTTTAATATCTTCACCTGAGAAATAATAATCATAATAATTACTAAATCTAGAATCTATATCTGTTCCATTGGAAGTACCAGACCAAACTGTATCTAAATCAGATAGCGGGTTAAATCTATCAACCATTTATTACTCTATCCGTAATAAAATTGCTATACATAGCCGTGACTGTTTCTCCATTATCCGTATCACCAAAAACATTTCTATTTATATTTAAGATATTATCAGATTGTTCTTTAGTCGTATTGCCATATTGTTCTTTTTCATTTGCCATATGAACCATTGGCTGAATTCCCCTAGCCATAAAAGTATATGTTTGTTCAGTTATCAAGTCGTCGATAGACATCGTTTGGCCTTCATCAACTATAGTTATACCATATATTTTCATCTTAGATGCATTTCCATATTCGTTGAAGAATGTCAATACTACATCAAATGGTGGCAACATGTCTGCTAAAGGAGCAAAAAAACCATTACTTCTTGCAAGATAATCTCTATATTGTTTAATCTTATAAAAAGCATATTCGTTAAACACAGTAAAAATTAAAGATCCAGCTATTGTTCTGCCACCCTTTATAAACGCTCTAACATTAGAGTGCCCCAATGTTCTAACCGGACTGTTCTCCCTATGTATAGAATAGGATATAGTTTGTAATTCACCTATATCTATAACATCTCCTGCGGAAGTCACCTTTCCATCTGGACCCATTATAGGTGGAATAATCATTGTGGCGATTGTGTCAGCACCAGAAAATGACATGTTGCTTAAAGCAGATTCCATATCATAGGATGCGGTATATCCTGTATTTGGATTAACCGAAGAAAGTCCTTGGGTGTAAGCTGTGTTTGTTATATTTTCCATAACTACCTAACTGTTCCCTAAATGAAGAATGCATGAGAGATAAATCCCTCATGCATTCTCAAATAACTTTTAACACAACTTATGGACGGATGATACCAGTATTCATATTTGCGTTCTTCAATGCATCTGCGCTAACTATATCGCTTAATTTCATTGAGCTATCTGAAGTTGGATCAACCTTGATGGAATACATAGGACCCAATTCTCTGGCTACGTATGTCATCGTTTCTTCCACGACGATATCATCCATCGAAGCGCCAGAACCTTCATTTAAAAGTTCAACGCCATAGATAGATCTTACCGCTGCTTGTCCATATTCGTTAACAAATGTTACCGTAATGTCGAATGGTGGGATTTGGTCAGCGTAGTATGGTGTCTTTTGCACAATGTCTTTAGTATATCCATTACCATCTTTGATACCTGGTATTCCTCTGCCAACAGCTTGTGCGCCATCTCCAGGAAGAGTATTATGAGCTCTAGTGAAGAATTTTTGGCTAGTAGCTGCTGAACTAGCATTCTTATCTAACATGGTGTAAAGTGCTGGACGATCAAAAACCATGAAGATTAATGATCCTGCGATGCCACGCTTTCCTCTTGAGAAAGATCTTGGGTTTGGTGAACCCATCGTATAGATGGGAGCTTTTTCTCTTGTTACGGAAAAAGTGATACCCGAAAGGGCACCAATTTCTACTCCGCCAAAAGTAGCAACAATATCTGCACCTGAAAAAGTAGTGTAAGTATTGAGGTATTTATTTACTGGTGTGTAATCTCCTGAGGCCATATGTCACCCTCCAATCGGTATATTATATGTTAATGGCTAATTGTACCTGTATTGAACTAAGTTCAAATGCAGGTGTTAATACGAGGTCAATAATCGCCAAGTTATCTACTGGAACATATGTGACATTAAAATCACTTTCCAACAAGGCACCTTTTAGTTGCATTCCTCGTAAAGCTGAAGAAATCGCTGTTTCCATTGAATTTCTGACTTGTATAGTCGATGGTTCACCAATAAATCTTTGGCAAACTTGACGGATCAATTGTCCGGCTTCATCAACAATTCTCTTGGTGGACAATCTTGAGTAATCAGAATTGTCTGCAGCGAATGTAACTGCACTACCAAAGACTGCAATCTTGTTAAAGTTTAGAACAACTGAGTTTAACCCTGCTGCACTTATAGCTTGTTGCTGTGTTCTTGTTGGGGCATAACGCACGCCCTGTACATTGTAAAGAGCCTTATTGGTTATACCAGTGTATGAAGGTGTTCTCGTAATTGCTGCAGCTAATGACGCTGCACCGTTTGAATAACCATAATCTACAGTACCAGAACTTGTGGTAGTTGAATAGCCAACAGGCTTAACTTCAGCTACGACTATAGTCACATATGAACCAATAACCTTGGTTAAAGCATTATTTCTGTCTGCAAGACCACCAAGTGAATTACTACCATCAAGGTGTGATGCAACTTGTGTTGCGGTCATTGACTCTCTGCTGCCGGAAGAATATGGCTTGACACCCATAACTGCAACACAAGGATTAGTATTCTCGGCTATTTCCTTAACCTTCAAACCAACTTTGTATGCCCAGTTATTTGCTGTTGTAGCACTGTTGTTTGCATGGAAGCAATATTCATCAGCGTTAGGTGTTGCACCACTAGTGCCATCCCAATCTACTGAATTACCACCTCTGCCCCAAGGGATAATAACATCTGGTATTGCAGCTTCAGCTGCAGCAAAAGCGGCATCGAAAACTGATCCGCCAAAACTTCCACTAGTTACAGCACCGGTGGTATGATTCCACTGCGTATCGTGAGGAAGTGGAACCAGGTGAATTCTATCTGCACCTGCAGTAATCAATTCAATAAAAGCTTTATGAAGATCTGAACCCTCACCAAAGGCTGTTATTACATCTTTTTCAGTTGTTGCTTGGACAACATCAAGATCGGATACATTACCTGTTCCATCTGCATTGTTTCTTTTAGCAATTGCCACAACTCTTGGTCCCGCTGGGATATCTTGTCTGGAAACGCTATAGAAACGATCCCTGATTAATGTTGTTACGCCTGGTACAGCCATGTTATTTTCAACCTCCGACAGAATAAGTCTTGTGATATAGTAACAACAAACTTATAAAAATAACTATGATTATAGTTTATCGGGACTTTTTAATATATGTTTATTGAGATGGGGTAGCTGTATTCTGTAAATCTGTATAATTGACAGAAATATCCTGATAATTAGGAGTCGCATTTTGCAGAAGTTCGGCCTCATAAGCTATATATTGCCTCACATCTATTGCTATCTTATCTATAGTCTCCGATTGAGCTGCAAAAGTCTTTTCCGTAGTAAGCATATAGGTTACGGTTCTTTTATTAAGATCTTTCTGGTCTCTATTTACTTCAGAGTCAGATAACCTTCTAGAATATACGAACTCCGAAGCTCCTATCTTCTTAAAGATAGGAGTATACTCCAACATAAAGTCCTCAAAAGCTTCTATTAAAGATTCAACCAGATAGGCGTTGTCGTGATCATCGCAGATTGAAGACGGGTCTTTACCATAAGACACCCCGACTGGAGTGATGGCTGTAAAGGAAACAATATTTTGAAATCTTTGACCATAGACATAAATATTATCATTGGTAATTTGCCTCATCCTAGGCTTAGGCTCTACGGAATGGGCTTTTCTTAATTCTAAAGAATATACTATGATTGCACTAGTATCATCATACGAACCAGTATCTGGATTGTACCAAGTAAAAGCATTATCGCCACTAGACGTAGCTTTTATCGGATAATTAGGATGACCATTTTCCCATAATGATTTAACTGCAGCTATGAATTCTAGGTATGTTAAATTACCTTGGGCTTGCAAAGGAGATGCAAATCTCATCTTATCAGCAGATGCCGCTGTTCCAAACTTTGGCATATCGAAAGGTGATTGAGCCATGTTATGCCGCCGGTCCAGCTGATAATGATAGATTAATTCTTTTTAAACCCAAAGAAGAAGTAAGGTTAATATAAAATATTATAGCACCTTTTTCGTTTGTTGCTTCCTCAGCTTTAAATTCAAAATCAACTAATGTACCATCGCTCTTTAATAATTTTAACATGTTGATAACATTTGATACTACTCTATCATAACCAAATTTGCCCAATGAATCTTGGCTATAAGCTTCGACCTGACTTATTACATATGATGTAAGTCTCATTTGTGGAATTTTAGAAAATGTTGAATTAAGACTAGACAAAGTATAATCGCTAGTTAAATATACTTCATAGACATTACCTCTGCGAGATTTAACTCCCCTAAATGCCGTATTGATTCCTAAAATATCTAATCTTCTTAAATCAGAAGAACTCAAATCGGCGCCGTACAAAGACATTGCTCCCGGTATTCTTTTCCTGGTTAAACCCATATTTAAATCTGATTTAACTATCATACCAGCAACTGCTGCAGATAAAGAACCGGTATATGTTGCATCTATTTGTGAATGTGAAAATAATGCTTCACCGTATACTGGCATAACATACCTACCTATATCGGAAGCTATCTGAGCTCCATTATTTGTATATGTAGTATATTTAGTGGATAAATATTTATTATTTTCAATTAAAGTTATATCGTCAGGACTTATACCATTACCCCTGGTCCCTATAATACCAATCTGCACATAGCCAGTTTCGTTATGAAAATCATTACAATAGTGAACAAGTTGGGAAAGAAAATCTACTCCACCAGTTTTTATAAAAGATACTTCTAATGGAACTACAACATCTATAAAATCTAAGTCCTTTATAACGGTGTATGTAGAACAGAGTCTTTCGTAATATTTTTCATAAAAAGTTTTTGCAATAGAGTTTGAACCAAGAAATAAATATCCATTATTTCTATCATTGACATTAGCTACATACTCTGACATAGGTGCAACTGCACAAATAAATATACTTCTTGCGCCAGCACCATAGGCATCAAAGACGCCTCTAAGTAGAGGGCTATTTTTATCTGCGGATAATAAATCAATCGCATTTTGCATAGAGGATATTTTAACTGGATTATTAAGTTCTAACCCATCAGCATGACCTAGTAATAAAATTGATTGAATATTACTTTGATTTAAATCATCATAAGAAGGCTTGTATGTTATCGAAGCAGATTTGTTTCCAAAAGATTTAGAAGCTGATAGATTGTAAATACTATCTTTTAATTCAAATTGTATTTTTGCACTTAAAGAATTACCTGATATGAATGTGCTAGCAATAACGGTATATATACCACTAAACAAAGTACTTCCAGCCTCTATATTTTGCGGTACAGTGTAATGGAATATGAATTCTGAACTTCCATTTCTAGTTATATACGCATTAGGGCTCGTTAGTTGAGTGGTTTGTAAATAAGAAATTGGTGATAATATATTTGCACCAAATTCGTCTACACCCCTATACACTGAAACTGTAACATCAGATCCGCTAGCTATTGGATCATAAGATATTCCACTATTTAAAAGAGATTTGTTTACAGTTACCACCCCTGAAGTAACTGCAGATATACTATCTGATTCTATGGTTCTATAGGAAAAAGTTGTTAGACTAGGAATTTCGTGTACTGTATGTAAACCATTAAACTTAGTATTAACACCAGAAATTGTTACAGCTTGGCCAATTGAAAAACCGTGGTTAGAAGAGGTTGTTATTGTTGCCTTACTTAGGGCTATTTCGGTTCTAGAAATATCTTTACTAACTATTGAAGTTACTAATGACTCTCTTACGTCTGGAATAAAAGTAAATTTAAACTGTAAACTTTGCCCTTTACTGACAATTAACACTTTAAACCTGCTTTTCCCTAGTAGCTCCGACTGTCCAGAATACTATCTTTCCGCCTTTTCCCCTCATAGGCGAACTTGTATCAATTACATATATCGTATATTTGTTAGCAATATTGGGTATCATTTCATATATTCTATCACCTTCGCCTGGATTGACCGAAGATTCAAAATAATATATTACATTAGAATTAATTGCTATACCTTCAGTTTCTTCTTGGGCAGAACGTGCATTGGTCATGCCCCCAGGAAAAACGCTTCTAGTGGTAACTTGCTCTAATGTATCTTCGTAATTGCCATTGAGTGTTTTTCTTTGTAGTAAAACATTATATCCCCACTGTTTTAATTTTTTTGAAAAACTTTTTTGAAGATCAATCATAATTACGCAGACCCCTGTTAGGCATAGGGTCGTCGCTCAGGCCAGCTTTCCTACTGGATCCATACATATCTCTATCCGTAAGGTATGTAGTTCTTCCGGTATCTGGATCTATATAGTTCCTGGAATTGACAATTGGTAAATTTGGAAGACCTTTTGGTTGCATTCCTTTCGGACCAGTTTTCCCAGCTAACATTTCTTTCCTATACGCTGCTGCCAATTGACACCAAGTTACTGCGTTACCCCTATTTATGCTAGCTCTTGGAAAATTTCTTGCAGTTACAGTTAGGTCACCCAACTGCACAGACATATCATCATCGCCACCATAACTATAAGTTTTACTGAGATCGCATGCACAAGCTGCTTTTATATATTCTAAAGAAACAAAATTAATACCAGAAGATGGATTTGAATCATTAAAACCATACACCTCTTTGACTTCAGTGGAATGATAATGTACAAGTTCGCCTATTTCCAGCAATGATGCTTCTGGATAGTAGGCTTTTAATTCTTCTGGGTTCAAGAATAATGGATATACGTCGGCTGCAAAATTCACTATTTGGTCTGACTTTAAAGTTATAACTGGCTTATATTCATCAGTAGAAGTGCTAACGTATAATTGCTGATTTACGGTTATAGATGTTCCACCAGAAATATTCCCGATAAAAACTATCTTATAAGTATCAGGTACAGTTGGCGTAAAATCATAGTAATATTCAGATGCTGTCAACATGGTAGCAGAAGTGGATATTATTTGTGTGTTATCAGATTTTAATATAGACACACTTACGCCAATTGGTGCTACGGCGATTTGCAAGCCAGTAGCATTATCTACGTCAACAAATTTTACCTTAATTCTTACCCTATCATTTACTAATACGGTGTTTATAGACATAGTCGCTCCACTTGGGTATTCCAATAGTTTAAATAGTAACAAAACCTACGGTATAATAGATACTTCTGCGCAAGCATTATTGTTAGTGTATATGTTTAAATAGTATTAAGAAATACTACTGCTTATTATTGATACCTCGGCATTAGCGTTTATTGATATTACCTGAGCTGATGAGATAGCTGCCACATCTTTATCTAGTACCGTTATAGAGATGACGCCATCTGGACTAGTGTCTAAACTTAATATGCCAATTGTTGCATAATTAGAGTAATCTTCATTAGAAGAGTAAAATATTGTTACATTATTTAATCTAATTGGGCTTGAGAGACTACTCGCATATATTACCAGTGCCCCATTATACGTAATATTTGGAGAATTATATCCTATTGCTTCTCCGTATTTCATATTTATCCCTTAATTGCCGCCCTAATGGAATAGTAACAATTAATATTCTAAACCAGCATCTTTTCGTAAGTTAGGCATCCAGAATCTGGAGTCTCCATCTACTGGAATTGGACTTCCATTTTCTGGAGTACCATAAGAAATTGCAGATAGATACGCAATCCTCTTACCCTTTGTTACTGGGTATACTTCATGAGTTCCTACATAGTTTGCGGGATATATGGCTATAGTTCCAACTTTAGGTACGTGTGTATATTTTGCGTGTTTAAAGAATATATTACCTCCAATGAAATTTGTCCCATCTAGCTCTTCTTCTGATTCAACGCCATCGTTAAGATATATATTTATACTTACATTACCATGTTTTGGATATTCGTTATTTGGAGGTTTACCGTATTCATACGGTATTTGATCATCACAATGCTGACCTATGCCTTGGCCATTTGCATATGTAGCTATATGACCTGCGGATCTCCACCAACATACCGTAGATGCTTCTGTATATATTTTGCAATATTCGACTAATGACTTATATACTAAATCTTCTAAATCATAAATCAATTGCTGTTGTTCTTCTGTCGGTTTTCTGTCGGAAAGTTTACATAATGGATCTACAAATCTTTCTGGGGCCATAGATATAGAATCTACATCAAACTTAAAACCAGTTTTGTTTAAAGCGTAGCGTTTTCCATCTTCCTCTATATGGGTAAACGTATCTTCTTCTTGTTGCTTGAGCCATGCTATGTAATTATGTAAAAATTCCTGATCAATATCAAAAGCGTCTTCTATGATACACAGGCCAGCTCCCATGTCTTTTGCTTTAAAATCTTTTATAATCATATTAGTAATTTGATCTTGTTATACTGAACTGATCAGAAGACTGATCATAGCCTTTTTCCAAAAGATACTGCCTATAATCTGAGGTTAGTCCAGGCATGTAGAGATTGGTTGCCATTTTTGCTAATTCTATTTCCTTATTCGGGTCAACAACAGATTCACTAACTTCTTTATTTGGGGTTCCGTGGCTATACCAACCGAGATAAGAGTATCTCTCCCCTTCTCCAACTGATTTAACTTCATGGGCTGCCATAAAATTTGATGGAAAAAATAATAAGTCACCTTTTTTAGGTTTTACATCTATGTCTAAATAATTAAAATAATGATGACCACCAGTAAAATTTGTTCCATCTAATTCTTCCTCCGTATCAACGGATGAAGTAAGATAGAAAACATTACTAATAACATTTCTAGTTGCTAGCTGATCTTTTGGAGTCCAAATATCATAAATATAATCAGCACTTACGTCAGAATGACTACCTAAATAGACGCCTTTTTTATACTGGACTATATGGCCCTTAACCTTCCACCAAACACATTTATAAGCAAGAGGAAAAAGTTCAAAATACTTAAACAAATATTGATCTTTTGATTCTTCAACAAAATCAAATATCTTTTTTATTTTTTCATCACCATACCTATGTATAGCAGAACCTCTGCCTGGCATGCGTTCGACACTTTCCTTTTGAAAAAAATATCCACTTTTATTTAGATAGATTTCATCACCAGTTTCTGGATTGACAGTTGGTGTATACATATCTTCTTTTTCTTTATTAATTGCGTCTCTGCTAAATTCTCTAATATAGTCCCAATCAATATCAATAGCTGATTCGAACAGAACTACGCCACCACCTAAATGTTTTGCATCAACGTCATTAAATTTCATGGTCTACTTCCTTTAAGGTATTAGCACTATTATACATTCTTCTGGTTGGCTGTAGCAAATCGCCATAAAAATCTTCAGGCTGGTCAGGGTATTTATTGTGTATGTATTTCTTGTATTCTTCAACTATTTCTGGCATCCATATTTGTCCCTGTTTTCCAACAGGCAGATTGCCGCTGACTAAATTGATTCCTCTTTCTACATGCTCTGAACCATGCGAGTAATAGCCGATGTATGCATATCTACTCCCTTCGTGGCATGCTTTGACCTCATGGGTTGCAATAAAATTAGAAGGGAACATTAACAAATCTCCTGCCTTTGGGGAGTATTCCACCTCGCAATATGGAAAGACTATGTGCCCACCAAGATATTCATCTTTTATAATTTCTTCTTTTGAACCTACAGATGTATTAAAGTATAAAATAGAACCTAAAACGCTTCTAGTTGCAACTTGCAAATCAGGCTCAAAGCCAGGCTGATAATTAACATCATTGTCACTATGAAGACCCATATCACTTCCTGGGCCGTATGCCAATATGTGTCCTTGAGTTCTCCACCATATACTTGGAAGGGCCATTGGATACATCTCAAGATATTGAAGGAGACACTGCCTAAAAGCTTTTTCGCATTGAGTAAAAAACAATTTTATTTTATCAGAATCATTATTGTCTAAAAAATTCATAATATGACTAGAGCTTTTTTCTATATCTTCTAGTGCATATCTATGACCGCTTCTATTTATTGCATAGACACTTTCATTAAGATCATTTTTTATTATTGTATAATCTTCTTCTACTGCTTTTTGCTTTAATAATTTTATAAAAGGTATTACTTCTGGGTAGTCTTCCATTCGTAAAACATTTTGAAATAAAATAATTCCAGTCCCTAGTTTTTTTAGATTCATGATATCAAATTCTTATAGCTTCAGTTCCGCATGGTCCTTCTGGCAAATCTTCGGATAAATTATTATCCTTGACCTCTTCAACTTCTTCCAGTTCAACTGCATCGTGTGAAGTACTATATTGTGCAACTTCTCTTCCTTGATAAACTGGATTCCAACCAAGTTCTACATTATTTTTTACTGGATCAGAAAAAATAGAATATGGAGATTTACAATACATTTCATAATCATCATATATATTGTTTAACCAAACTGGAGGACACCACTGGAAACTTTTATCTGGTTCGACTATCATAACATTTGCACTCTTATCATCTGCGCCCTGGCCAAAAAAAGTTAAATAACTATATCTAACTCCTTTACCCATTGTTTCCACATCATGAGAAGCAACATAGTTTGTTGGGAAAAATATTACATCACCTTTTCTTGGCTTATAAGAAATGCCCAAATGAACAAACCTAAGATGACCACCAGTAAAATTTCTTCCATTTAATTCTTCTTCTGAATCCACACAATCATTTAAATAAATTAAAGCACCGCATGTTTGTCTCGACGCAACCATGCCTCTAGGCATATACCTAACACCCTTTGTTACTTTATAGTTGGTGTCGTTATCTGCATGGCAGCCAAGTCTTCCTCCATCGCCATAACGCAATATATGACCTCTCGTCTTCCACCATATACTTCCCAGCATAAGAGGATAGTGATCTATGTATTTTATTAAACACTTATATATTTGGTTTTCTAAATAGTACAAAAACTCTTCCACCTCTTTAGGTGTAGATTCATTCACTGGGTCAAGCAATCTTACTGGGGCAGCTGGAATGTCTTCCATTCTATATCTAAATCCATCTTCATTAATGCCCATTTTTACACCATCAACTTCAATGTATTCCCATCGCGTTTTATGTGCCTCTTCTGCATTTGAATCAATGTAGTCTAGTATGGCATTTTGATCTATATTGAAGGCGTTTCTAAAAACAACAACACCTGGCCCGAGGACCTCACACTCAATCGTTGCTATTTCCTTTACCGTATCCTCGTTAAGTTGTAAGCTAGAAGGAAATGCTACATCCCTAAGTCCAGATTTTTCTGGTTCGATATTATAACTCATCCCAACATCTCCTCTATTGCCTCCATAATCGTCCAGCCAGCACCCATAACTCTAGGCTCTTCATCTAACGGACCATCTTGCCAATTAAATCTAGTAATACACATTCCTTGAGGGCTTAATAGAAACTTCTCATAGCTATGTGGAATTCTTGCTATTGCTTGCCCAACTAGATTTTGGCCCTCAATAGCTGCGTCGCTACTGTCTGCGGTAGTATCTGAATACCCTCTTTTTTCTGGACCCTTTAAAAAAGAATAAAGTGGATGTTCATTTTTACCGTTAACTTCTATTTTTTGAGAAATAGGAAAACTCACAAAAGGATAAGCTTGTTTGATAAAAGCTTCTATTTCTTTATTTTCTTTTGGTTCTTGTTTTCCAAATTGATTGCACGGCACACCGACAACGTTAAAACCTTTATCTTTATATTTTTTATAAATGAATTCAAGTTCCCATAAATATTTACAAGTTCTTGCATAAGAAAAGGTTACGCTGCATTTGGGCTCATACCCTAGTTTTGAAGCTATATTTGTTACAAGGGTTAATTTGCCCCTTGCTGATTCCATAATGTCATACGAGCCATCAATTGATAATAATTCGACATCATATGCTGAGTTATTCATGTGTAACCAAATCTACTTGCATACTAGAGAAATCACCTATTCTCAAAAAAGCTGATATATTTTTTGCAGTAAAATCACTGGTGCTAAACTCTAATTCCAATTTAGTTTTCATTGGAGTTTCTATGCCTGCAACAAACATCGGGTTTAATTTTTCTGCTTGTATAAACTTAACTATACCTTTTTCACTTGATGCTGTAAGGATATTTGAGCCTCCTACATTATCAAGTACTAAATTATATGTTTCTTTCCCAAGTGGGTTTACCACTATTGCTTTCCATTTAGCTATTACATAGGTTGTCATAAAGTTGGTTGATCTAACTTTATAAGACCATTATTTGCTGGACCAATTTTTTCGCCTTTTTCATTTAAACCAGTTTTAATACCCTTCATCCAAGTCCAAGGTTCATCTTGGTTCTTCTTCATTTTTGCAGATCCGTAGTTTGCGCGTCTAGTCATTAGTTCTGGCTTATCCCAAAGATTTTCTACTTTAAATTTAACTGATTCAAGAAGATCGCTTTTGAAAATATTGAAAAACATAAACGGTGTCCCTGCTTCAAATATAACTGGTTCACCAATTTTGTTAATTACCCAATTCATTTGAAACTCGTCTGGCCACCAACTGCTTGGTATAATTGCGCTAAGAGGAGATGCTCCATCAATCATATAATTTGGCGGACCACTAATCCAAGTCTCATAACCTTCTTCTGTACCGAATGCCCAGCCAACAGAGAACGAAACCATACCTACAATTCCCCCATAAGCAATTGATCTACCCATATGCTCTCCACCACTAAGAATTTTTACATTATTATTTCCACCATCCCATTGGACCACTACATCTTGTGGTAGTATCAATTCCCAGCCATTTACATTGGCTGTGGTCATGGGCAGGCATTGGTATGCGTGCTTTTTATACGTGTTATCCATCCAATCTCTTTTAACCCTAGATTGGATTATCTGTGGTGGATTTTGATGAGTTTTAGTTAATGTAACTTGTGTCATAATCTATATTGTATCGTCCAATAACACTTCTATTGCGGCTTTGATATTTACAAGAGCTTGTTTTGAATCTGTTTTTCTTTCCCCAGCGTTGAATGCCAGGTCTAATAGATCAGAATTACAAAAGCGAAACATTTTCTTTCCATCTCTACCTATTAAAATTTTTTCAAAATTACCTTGAATTGGATCTTTACCGTCTTGTACTAGTTTATAAAAAGCATGTTGCTGTATCCCGGCCTTTGGTTTCGGAATGATACCTACAAGCTCACTGAATGGAAGGTCTGTATTATATAGCTCTTTCATATGATCTCTCATATTCACTGGGCTTGCATTGGATTCTTTAAATGCGCCGTATGCATCTTCGCAGAAATCCGTACTTGGCACAGCTAGTACCTCAAAACCTAAATCTTTATATTCATTGTAAAGATCTTCAATAATTGTATATTGAGCAGAGTTTGCACATTCTCCAGTTACGTTGACAATCATTGTTACCTTACCTTTATTTTTGTTAAGGACGTTTGCTTCGCCATCCAATGACGATAGTGAGATATCATATACAGATGATTCAAAACGCTCCAAACTTGGTAATTCATTTTCTTTAAACACGCTTCATCCTTATGCTGGTTGAGGATAAGTGAGGGGTTGATTAGATCCTTTTGATATACCTTTTGTTGGATCTGATTTAGAGCCATCTGCCCCATAACCTATTCCATGTTTATGATTATTATCATTATAATCAAACATAGTAACTGCTGAATATTTAGTACCACTAGTAACTTTTAAGGATGCGTGTGCATAAATAAAAGTTGAAGGAAATAGTATGATATCTCCAGCTTGTGGTTTGAAATTGATATTTAAGTAAGGGAACCACAGTTCTCCACCTTCATAATCATCATTAAGATAAATGACAGAAGATACTGTGCATGTGTAGGAAAAGCCATGGTCTGCGTGGACTGCAAAGTGTTGACCTGGATTATATCTAATAAAATTTATTGCTTCCATGTAGTCCATCTTAAAGTTATATAAAGACTCGTAGTGAGCAAGGCACTTTTTTAGATTTAAATCTACATCATCATAGCATTTTTTAATTTCTTCAAATTCTGGAGTTAAATATTGCCAATGCGCTGGGCTCATTTTAAGGTCAACACAATCTCTGTACTCTGGCATTTTTTCGTTGTACCCGACCATGGCTTCTGACCACTTGAATAATTCATGAGAGCTATTACCGATTGCAGACTCTAATCTTTCTGGGATATTAAGATCTCTTGGTAATGCATTTCTATAAAGAAATATACCAAATTTCCTATTGTCTTCTGCGTTGTCACAAGAGCCTACATGAAAAAATTCCACTTTACCACCTTCTTTAAGCTAGATACTCTTCTTGGTGATATACTATAGCACATATATATCTACCAAGGAGTTTTTTATGCATTTTAATTTTGGAACTAAATCATTAGTCGAACCAGGACACTTTGGAAACTCTTCTAATAATATCATTATATTAGAAAATTTTGTTGAATTACAAGATCTAAAGATTATACAAGATTTTTTACCAAATATCAACGAATGGATGGATGCTGGAGAGAATACTTATTCCGAAGATGGAACTTGTACATATGATGCATCTTACTGGATGAATAGGCAGTGCAGCTTTGACATCTTATCTAGAATCAACTTAGATGTTTATAATTTAGTGGATAAGTATATTTTAAAAATGAAATATGTTTTAGAAGATACTTTTGGGATTAAGGTATCTGTTAGACCACCGGTAATCATTAGATGGTTCCCGGGACTTGAGCAGCAGCCTCATGCTGATAAGCAATTAAATGATGGATCTCCAAATCCTTTTCCTACGTATGATTTAAATTCATTAATTTATTATAATGATGACTTTGAAGGTGGGGAATTATATTATCCTCAACATGATATTGTAGTCAAACCAAAACCGGGTTTGGCTGTTGCCCATCCAGGAGATAACAATTATCTTCATGGAGTCAAAAAGGTTATAAGTGGAGAAAGATTTACAACTCCATCTTTTTATACTATTACAGAATTATAATATCCGCTTTAACAATTATTGAAGAGGCCACTCTGAACCAATTTTAGGTATTAATTCATCACCAGGAAATCCACCCTCTAAAACATAAACCTTTGGGTCAGAAGAAAGTACTGCTATTCTTCTTTCGGTCATTTCGTTTTGGCTATGGATCACTATATCAGCAATTTCCCCATTAACCACAAATAAAAAAGTTGGGAATCCAGTCATATCTGACATTTCATGCATTGAAATTGGGTTGCTCATTATTTCTCCTTTTTTTAAGATTTACCTATATTATAACACATGTTATCTAGCAGCTTCCACAGTACGCGAAGTTTGCAATTACGGCTGGGCAGCCGCAGTTGCAGTCTCCATATGTATAATAACAACCTGTGCAGGCAGCGCAATGGCAGGAGTTGCCTGAAACATCGGTAAAGATATATTTAAAGCAAGCAGAACCAGAACATGCATACCCAGCACAAGGGTCAAATGCTGGTGGGAAAAACGGTGGAAAGAACGGTGGAAAGAACGGTGGAAAGAACGGTGGAAAGAACGGTGGGAAATACGGTGGAAAATACGGTGGGAAATACGGAGGAAAAAACGGCGCATTTCTTTCATAAGAAATCGCTGTACCCAAAGGTGTAACAGCAGCATCTGTTAAAGCGGTTTTAACCTTATTTAAATCTTCTGAAACAGCCGTTGCAGTATCAGTTGGAGTGCCGACAATAAAGCCGGCAGCAGTTATGGTAGTGTTAGCTGCAGAATCTG